>Ga0224722_1000016_pt1 | contig 86732 bp, 63 predicted proteins | sample Balambano_FR1_Me_FD_161646 | JGI IMG/M metagenome (GOLD analysis project Ga0224722, IMG submission 161646) | Freshwater sediment microbial communities from Lake Towuti, South Sulawesi, Indonesia - Balambano_FR1_MetaG | ecosystem: Environmental > Aquatic > Freshwater > Lake > Sediment | place...
AACTGGCGCAATTGATGTATCTCGAGGCGCGCAATGGCCGCGCCGGCGCATCGTGGGCGACGGCCATCGCCCTGCAACAGGAGACCACGCCCGACCGCACGCCGATGTGCGTGAGCGTGGAGATGACCGGGCGGGTCTACGTCAGCCGGTGCGAGGCCAATGCGCCGCTCACGCCGCTGACGCCGCTCTTCCTTAACCCGAGCGGGCTGGATCAGCTGTATCGCTGGGTGGACGAGTTGGCTCTCTATGAACAGAAGGCGACGGGCAAGGAAATGCTCACGCAAATCACCTTCGGCGGGCGCGGCACGCGCGACGCCACCGACGAGGACAAGCTCGCTATTCAGACCTTCACCGAGGGTCTGATTGGCGAGGCGCGAGAACAGCAACCCGAACTCAGCACCGGCGCAGTGCGCATCGCGCTGCCGCTGGTGCTGCCGGACGTGCTGGACTGGAACCCACAGAGCGCTGAAGCGAACGATCGCAGCTTCCGCGCCCGCGCGACTGACCCAAACAGCGAGTTCCGCTGGGTGGAGGTGCAGGGGTCGGCGACGGACACGCTCAAACCGAGCGACTCTGGCGTGGCCGTCGCGTTGCGCGGAGAAACTGGGACAGCGCACAACTTGCTGGAAGGCTATGCCGTGACCTGGCAGGAGAACGGCGGGCACTATCTGGTGAGCGCCTCGTTCGACTTGACGCAGACGCTGGAGATCGCCAGCTCGCTTGTGCCGATGACGCTTGAGCAGTTCGAGCAACTCATGCGCAAGCGCGCGACGAGCGATCCGAAGCGCGACGCGGCGGCGCTGCGCGCGGCCTTGGAGCAGGCGCTGACGGCGCGCGACGATGCCGCGCTCAAGGCGTTGATGGGTGATACGTTCGTCATCGGCTATTGGCGTTCGGAAGGGGTGACGTTCACGCCGGATGAGGCCATCGCCGAACTGCGCAACACCCAGTTGGGGGCGGGTACGACATTGGCGTTCAGCGACATGCCCGATCTGCCCGAAGTGCAGTTGCCGCGCGACATCGGCCCCGGCCTCGCGCTGGCCGACGCGATCTTTGTGCGCGGGTGGCATCCGGACGGCAAGGGCGAGGCGATCTTGCTGCTCGCCCGCACAGCGGATGGCCGCGTGCACTGGCACGGCTTGATATCGGCCATGAATAGATTCAAGTAATCGCGTCACGTCTATTGAGGAGGACAATCTTGACGATCAAATTCAGCGTATACATCGCGATCAGTCTGGACGGCTTTATTGCCCGGCCGAATGGCAGCCTGGACTGGTTGCCGCAGCAGGCCCCGGCCGGCGAGGACTACGGCTATCGCGCCTTCAGCGATTCCGTTGACACGGCGCTGATGGGCCGTGGCACCTACGAGAAGGTTCTGACGTTTGGCGACTGGCCCTACCCGACCAAGCGCACCGTGGTGCTGAGCAGCGGCCCGGTGGCAATCCGCGATGACTTGAAACCACTCGTAGAGGCCACATCGCTGCCGCCGCGCGCGCTGGCGGAGCATCTCGAAGCCACCGGCAGCCAGCACGTGTATGTGGATGGCGGCAAAACCATCCAGTCGTTCTTGCAGGCCGGGTTGATTGACGAGTTGACGCTGAGCACGATCCCGGTGCTGATCGGCGCTGGGCTGCCGCTGTTTAGCCCGCTCAGCGCCGATGTTCATCTGGAGCTAGTGTCGTCACGCGCCTACCCCTCCGGGCTGGTGCAAAGCAAATACGCCGTGAAGCGATAAGCCGCGCGCATCCCCAGCCAGCAGGCCAGGCGTTTGACGACGTCTGGCCTGTTGTCGTTTTCACGGCGTATGGCCGCGCGTATGGGCGGCGTACATTTCGCGCACGCAGGTTTGTCCTTACAACTGTCGCTGTCAAACACAGCTTCAAGCGAAGGACATACCCCATGAATGCAATCCCTCTTCTCAAGACAATCGCCCTGTGCGCACTGTGGATCGTGATTGGCGGCGTGGCCGTCGTGATCGTAGATAGCGGCAAGTTCTTTTACCCCTGGCCGATGACGCTGGCCATGCTGGCGCTGTGTCTGGCCGCTGGCGTAGGCGCAACGGCCCTCATCGCGAAATGCAGAGTGTGAACAAAAAGACGCAAGGCTTCATCTCCGCCTACTCTCACATCATCCGGCCCACTGCGTTTATGATCACATGCGCCACGGATGGCGCGACGAGGTTGCGCGTGCGCAGAAAGACAATGCCATCAGCGACATGTCACCCTCCGTCAATCGTTCGCACGCCTTTCGCCCCACACACAAAACAAGGCATCACCCTTGGCCGCGGGCGCGTCTGTGAACTCGCTCGTCACACGCACATTGACAAAACCACTCGCCTCATACAACGCCACAGCCTGCGCCTGCGAGTACCATCGCCCGGCAGGCGAGCGCTCGTGATGCTCGGTATAGATCACCTTGCTTTTGTCTTCGCGCACGATCTCGAAGCGATCCGCCGAGTGCCAGAGTTGCGGCTCAGGCTCGTAGCGCTCAAAGCCTAACCTGCGAACGGTCAGGCCATCGGCTGCGCGGGTCTTCTCGAACACCACGTCCCAATTCGTTTCGAGCGGTTGGCCGGGCTGCCACGCCAGAAAGAACGGCATGACGAGCACACCGCCAGGCAGAAGGTGGTGATGAAAGCGGCGCATCGCCTCGCACGCGGCATCTGTGCCGGTGATGAGTTGAAAGGTGCTGGACGGCACGATGAGCGTGCGATAGCGCCGCGGCAGGTCGAGCGCGTCCATGCGCTGCTGATACAAGTTTGGCGTCAGCCCGCGTTCGTGGGCTTTGGCCTGGGTGATGGCGAGCATCTCAGGCGAGAGATCAACACCGTCGCAGTCAATCCCCTGTCCCATAAAGTCGAGGATCAGCCGGCCGGTGGAACAGCCCACATCCAGCACAGGCTGGCCGTAGCGCCGGATCGCCCGCAGAAAGAGCTGCCGATCGGCCCAGTTGGCCGTGTCATCGCGCCACACGTCCCAGGTGGATGCGAGCAGGCCGCGATATTCATAGTCGAGCGCGGAGTCTGTCGAATCGGTCGAATCAGTCGTCATCTCGTGTTGCCTCCTGCGCGGCGGTGCGCCGCAGTGATCTGGCATACACAATATGCTGGGCGAGGCAAGGGCGACATATACCCGAGCCATACGCGCACCGATACAACGCCGCACAGCTCAGGCAGACGCAAACACCCCCGCGACACGTGTCGCGGGGGTGTTGACTGATGTTTGTTCGCGAAGCAGGGCGATTAGCGAATTGCCTTTTCGGTCTGCTTATCGAAGATGTGCATGTTGTCGAGGTTGAGCGCCACGCCCAGGGTGTTGCCCACGCGCGCCTTCGAACGCGGGTCTACGCGCGCCAGGAACGACTTGTTGTTGTTGGACATCAAGTAGAGGATGACTTCGTGTCCCATCAATTCGGTCACATCCACCTTGCTCTCGACAATGGCTGAGTGGATGCCGGGCGGCGCGTATTCGGGGTCGTGCACGTCTTCTGGGCGGATGCCGAAGATGACCTGCTTGCCGGTATGCGCCTTGTAGGGCTCGGCCTTGTTTTCGGGCACCTTGACGCGGAACGCGCCGGTGTCAGCATACAAATCTGTGCCGTTGCTGGTCAGCGTGGCGTCAAAGAAGTTCATCGAGGGGCTGCCGATGAAGCCAGCGACGAACACGTTGTCCGGGTGCTCATAGAGGGCCGAAGGCGTGTCAATCTGCTGCAGCACGCCGTCCTTCATCACCGCGATGCGGGTGCCCATGGTCATGGCCTCGACCTGGTCGTGGGTGACATAGATGAACGTGGTGCCGAGCTGCATGTGCAGCTTGCTGATCTCGGCGCGCGCCTGCACGCGCAGCTTGGCGTCCAGGTTCGACAGCGGCTCATCCATCAAGAACACGGCCGGGTTGCGCACGATGGCGCGGCCGACCGCCACGCGCTGGCGCTGACCGCCGGACAGTTGCTTGGGCTTGCGGTCGAGCAGCGCCTCGATGCCCAGGCGACGGGCCGCCTCTTTCACGCGCTGATCAATCTCTGCCTTGGGCACACGGCGCAGCTTGAGGCCGAACGCCATGTTGTCGTAGACCGACATGTGCGGGTAGAGCGCGTAGCTCTGGAACACCATCGCGATGTCGCGGTCCTTGGGCGGAACGTCGTTCACCACGCGGTCGCCGATGTAGATGTTGCCATCAGAAATCTCTTCGAGGCCGGCGAGCATTCGGAGAGACGTGGTCTTGCCGCAGCCCGATGGGCCGACGAAGACCAGAAATTCGCGATCGGCAATGGAGATGTTCAGGTCGTTCACCGCGACCACATCGCCATAGCGCTTAACTACATGTTCATAAGTCACACTTGCCATGCAGCGTATCCTCCAAGTGATTCGAGTTCGGGAATGTCCAAAAATTTTAACGATGCATTGAACAAAGTCAAACCGCGATTTGTGCGCCCTGCGCCGTCACGTCCAGAACCCAGAAGCGTGCGCGCAATCCGGCCGACGCAAATGCCGATTGCATGGCCTGCCCAATGCGCTCGTGATCAGCACGGGCAAAGGCGATCATGCCCGGCCCGGCGCCGCTCAGGCTGACCGCGCTGGCCCCGGCGGCCAAAGCTGCCCGCTTGGCCTCTATTGCACCGGGGATGGCCGGCAGGCGATACGGCTCGTGGATGCGGTCGTCCATCGCCCGGGCCAGCAGCGCGTCATCGCCCACGCGCAACGCCTCCACCACCAGCATGGCCCGGCCGACGTTGAACACGGCATCGGCCCGAGAGTAATGCGGCGGCAGCACCGAACGCGCGTGTGAGGTCATGAAGTAGAACGAGGGCACGCACACCACGACCTTCATCGGCGGCAACGCGACCTGGTGGGTGATGACGTCGCCGTCCTTGCCGGCCACGATGACTAGCCCACCCAGAAACGCCGGCGCGACGTTATCGCCGTGGCCTTCCAATTCAAACGCGCGCGCCAGGATGCGCGCAGAACCAGCAGGCCCGCGAAACCCCTGCGGGTCGAGCACGGCATTGGCGAACAACAAACCAGCCAGCACGGCCGTCGAGCTGGAGCCGAGGCCGCTGCCACACGGCACACAGTTGCGGCACACGATGTGATACGACGCCTGTCTAGCGTCGAACGGCGTGTAGGCCGTGATCTCGTCAATCATGGTGCGCACGACCAGGTGACTCTTGTCGTCGGGCAGCACGCCCTCGCCCTCGCCGTGGGATTCGACTGTCATACCCCGCCCATTGCCCAGATGCAACTCAAAGGTGTTCCACAGGTCGAGCGCGATGCCCATGCAATCGAAGCCTGGGCCGAGATTGGCGCTGGTGGCAGGGATGCGGACGGTGAGCAAGTTGGGCATTTGTCATCTGCATCTTTCATCGTTCATTTCTCATCTTTCATTTGAGCCGCAGCGGCACGCGTCAAATGAAAGATGGAAGATGAGAAATGAAAGATCCATCAGCCAATAGCGTCAAGCAAGTCCTCAATTCTTGGCTCGATGGTTGTCGGCGCAGCGAATCCCTTGATGGCCGTGTCGGGGTCTTTTAGGCCGTGACCGGTCATCACGCATACTACGCGCTGGCCGCGCATATTCAGCCAGCCCTCGCGCTGGCCTTTGGCGATGGCTGCCAGGCTGGCTGCGCTTGCTGGCTCGACAAACACACCTTCGGTGCGGGCGACTGCGCGATACCAGTGCACGATTTCGTCATCGCTCACATCGGTGATGTGGCCGTCGCTTTCGTCCAAGGCAGCCAGGGCCTGCTGCCAGCGCACCGGGTTGCCGATGCGGATGGCCGTGGCGATGGTCTCGGGCTGCTCGACGACGTGACCGTGCACAATGGGCGCAGAACCAGCCGCCTGCGCGCCGAGCAACCGAGGCAGTGATGCCGTCACGCCATCGGCAAGATACTCGCTAAAGCCCATCCAATATGAGGTGATGTTGCCGGCGTTGCCCACCGGCAAACACAGCCAATCCGGTGCGCCGCCCAGCGCGTCGCAAATCTCAAACGCAGCCGTCTTCTGACCTTGCAACCGGGCCGGGTTGATGTTGTTGACCAGCACGATCGGCGCGCGCTCGGTCGCCTCGCGCACCATGCGCAGCCCATCATCGAAGTTGCCGTTGATGGCGATGACCTGCGCGCCATAGCTCAGCGCCCCGGCCAACTTGCCCGCCGCGATCTTGCCATCGGGCACCAGCACCACGCACTTGATGCCGGCGCGGGCGGCGTAGGCGGCAGCGCTGGCAGCGGTGTTGCCGGTGCTGGCGCAGATCACCGTCTTTGCGCCATCGGCCACGGCCTGAGTCATGGCCGCCGTCATGCCGCGATCCTTAAACGAGCCGGTCGGATTGGCCGCCTCGAATTTCAGGAACAGATCAAAGCCGCCACCCAGGGCATCCGCCAGGCGTGGGGCATGAATGAGCGGGGTATTGCCTTCGAGCAAGGTGACGGGCGCAACGCCAGCGCTGATGTTGACCCGGCTGCGGTAATGGGCAACGACGCCGGGCCACGCGGTCGTGGCGATGGGCAATGATGAGGATGCGAGCATAGCGGCGCGGATTCTATCCTGCCACCGGCTTAACTCCCCTACCCTTACAATCCCAGCACCATGTCCGACACAGCCGCCAAACTAGCCGAGAAGCTGACAACCGAAGGGGAGAAGACTCTGGCCTTCTTCCGCGCCCTGCCCGATGGCGTGTGGACCCAGCCAGTGTTCGCCGACGGCGCGCAGTGGGATGTGCAGCATGTGTTCGAGCACCTGTGCATGTCGGAGCACACGCTGCGACGGCTATTTGAACAAATTCTCGCCACTGGGCAGGGCGCAGAAGAAGGCTTTGACGTCAACGCCTTTAACGAGGAGAGGACTGGCCGCTTCGACGCGCTCTCGCGCGATGAACTGTTGAACCTGTATGCGGAGACGCGCGCAAAGACGGTCGCATTTGCGCGAGGGCTGACTGATGAGCAATTGGCCAGGCGCGGCCGTCACCCTGCGCTGGGCGATTCGACGCTTGAAGAGCAACTCAAGCTGATCTACCTGCATCACACCATGCACATGCGCGACGTGAAGAAGGCGCTTGCGGCGTAATGAGCAAAACGCAAAGCGCAAAAACGCAACTTTACGCTTTGCGCTTTGCGTTTTGCGTCAATGTGTCGCCTGCCTCGCCGTAGATGCTCGCCAGCCGATCCGCAATCACATTCCAGTCGTGATGCGCCTCGACGTAGCGCCGCCCTGCTTTGCTCAGCCGCGCGCGCTCGTTTGCATCGTCAAGCAAATGCAAGGCACCGAGCGCGAATGACTCGGCATCCTTCGCCACGCGCAGCGCATCTTCGTAGCCGGGTTGCAATGAGCCGGTGGTCTTATCGCTTGTGACCACGGGCGTGCCGCATGCCATCGCCTCCAGCACCTTATTCTGGATGCCCGCGCCATACACCACCGGCACAACCGCGACGCTGGTCTTGCGCAAATACGTGCGCATGTCGGGCACGGAGCCGGTGACGATTACGTTGTTCGGATTGCGCGTAGCCAATGCCTGCACATCCGGCGTGGGGTCTTTGCCAACGATCCACAACTTGACCGCAGGTTTGCGCGCCCACACAGCCGGCATGATGTCGTTGACCAGAAACAACGCAGCCGTGACGTTGGCGTGGTAGCTCATCTTGCCCGAGAACACGAGCGTGTCGGACTCGCGTGGCTCGTTGCAGGGCGAGAAGTAATTCAGGTCAACCCCGTTTGGCACCACCCTGATGGGCGCTGGCCCAGGCGTCAGCTTTTCCAACGCCGCCTTGTCCACAGGCGAGGTGACGAGCACGCGATCAAACTGCTCCGCCAGCCAGCCCTCGTATCTGCGCGTGCGCGGCAACTCCAGCGATGTCATCAGCTTGCCCTTAACGCTCTGACTCTGCCGGGCAGCCTGCTCGAACAGATGTGTGATGCTATCTACGCTGTCCCAAACAACGGGGATTTTCGATTGCCGATTTGAGATTGCCGATTTCAAGTGAACAGCGTAGCGCGAGCCGCGCAGATGTTCGACGTGAACGGCGTCGAAGGAGCGCGCGCCGATCAGTTGATCGAGCTTGCGTGCCAGCGTGGGTTGCCAACAGAAGTTGGCCTGCAAGGGCTTACCAGAGGGCAACGCAGCAGCCAGATTGCGCAGCTTGTCATTGCGGGTGAGTGGTTCGGCAACGACTTCGATGCCCAGCGCTTCAAATTCGGCCAACGCCGCGCGCTCCTGTTCGGTCTCCCACAACGTGGCCAGCATGAGTGTGTGCCCGCGTTGCGCCAGAAAGTGCACGAAGTTATATGGCCGCACGCGGATGAGCGTGGGCACGTAGGGCGCGACGAAGAGGATGCGCATGGCCTCAGCCGCGCCGGCGCAAAAGCAGCAGCGCCACAGCCATAATGCCCACAACTGGCAACACGCTGACGAGGATAACGGCGACTTCGTCCATCTCTGTCCGCAGCGCGGCGTTCGATGTCTGCGGCGACGATGTGCTCACGGCAACGGGCGTGGGCTGCACAGCAGCCACGCTCACCGCAGCCGTGGGCTGCGCCGTTGGCTGGAGCGTGGGGTATACGACAGGCGCAATTGCCGGCGCATCATCCACCACGCGCGAGTACCACACCCGATAGTCGGCCGTGCCCGAGTCGGAACCGAATGCGTTGGCCTTATCGCGCGTAAACCACGTGGCGTGAAGCTGATTGCCCAACCCGACCGCAATGCGCGGCCACTCGGGCACGTCGCCATTGGCATAGGTGAAAATCGGCGTGGGCTCCGACCAGGACGAGCCATTCCAGGTCAAATGGAGCACGCTCAATACTTCCTGATCCTGATCCAGCCGACCGGCCATGACCAGATGCACATTGCCCGCGCCATCTGTAGCCGCGGAATAAATGTCAAGCCCGCCGCCATAAATGGGCGACGTGGTGAACACACCGGCAATACGCTGCGAGGCCGACCAGGTCCGACCGGCATCCCGCGACACCTGCGAATACACGGCTTGCTCCGGCGCACCGCGCCATATGACTACGATGCCGCCCTCGCCATCTTCGGCAATCGCCGGATTCTTGCCTTGCGCCCCAAGCGCCCCCGTCGTGAACTCATAGGGCGCCGTCCAGCTTTTGCCGCCGTCGTATGAGGCGCTATACAACGCCTTCGTCGGCTCGCGCACCGCGCCAAGTGTGCCGCCGCTGGGGCCCGATTCCCACACGACATGAACGTTGTCGTTGCGATCAACCATGATCTGTGGCTTGGCCGAACCGACCTGCGCAAGCGAGATATCGGTCGGCGCGCTCCACGTGTCACCCCCATCGGACGACGAGCGGTAATACAGATGGAAGCAGATGCGGCAATCTTCAGTAAGCACGTTCTGCGTGTATACCAGGTGAAGCGCACTGCGCGAGTCCACCGCCACGCGCGAGAAATAAGTGGACGTCTCGGTGTTGACTGTTTGAGGTTCCGACCACGCCTGTGGACTGACAGCAATGTCCTGAAACACTTTGCTATGAAAGATTTCGCCGTAATCCGTATATGTCAGATGCAGGTTGCCCAGCTTATCCACCACGATGCCTGGCCGCGTGGCAGCGCTTTCACCCAAGTCGCCTTGCCGGAAGGCCGCCACATCCACCGGCCGGCTCCACGAATCCGAACCGCCTGCGGCGTCCAACCTGGTCGTGTACATCACGTTGTCATAGCGGCTCTCGGCCGAGCTCCAAACGATATGCACCCGGCCGCTGGCATCGGTGGTCACATCGGGGAACCATGAAAACCGCCCGGTCTCTGATAGCTGGATGGGTTGTTGCCACCCGCCCGACTGGGCGCGGGCCGCACTAGCAGGTAGCAAAACGCCGATCATCAGCATGCAGATCGCGAGGAGTGTGTATTGCTTGCGCATCCTGTTCCTGACCACCATCACGGATTATCCGTCGTGCGGTACACGCTCACGAGCGGCGAGGCGTACACCCGCTCATACAGCCCGGATTGGCTGGGATCGAAGCTACCCAGTGTGCGCTCGGCCGGGCCAACAAACACGTAATCCACGTCGTGCGCGCTCAGGATTGCCTGGCGTTCCAGCTCAGCCGTGTCCGCAGCAAAGAATCGCTCAACCGCCTGGGTTTTGCCGAAGAAATCCAGCGTCTGCGCCCAGTGTCCCAGATAGGCATGTGCGCCGGTGAGCATGGGCACGTACTGGCCGATCGTCAGCGACGACAGCACCACATCATCACCCTTGGCGTTCGCCTCGATCCAGCGCATGGCCGCCAATTCTTCCTTGTGCAGATAGTACGGGTAGTCGTGCCGGCGCAAATCCACAAATCGCCACGCCCACAGATAGATGTTCGTCGGGATGACAAGCAGAACGATCAGCGCGCCAAGTGCCACATCCAGCCTGCGCGGTCGCCGGCTCGCGTTCGCACGCGCGCTGTGCCGCCGGATGAAGGGCGCGATGTAGTCGAATACCGCACGGGTCGCCAGGATGGCAATCGGCACCTGCCAGCCATTGAGCATGTGAATCTGAAAATCTACGGGCAGATAAATCAGCACAAACGAGACGAGAAACCAGCCTTTGAGAAACAGATCGTTGTCGGATGGCCGAGCCGCTTCGGCCGGCGCGGGAGCAACTGCCGTACGCTTGGCGCGCAGCATGCGCACAAAGTCGGCGATTACGGTGAAGACCGCCAGCACGAAGGGAATGCCAAGCAACACGGGCAACCGATACAGTGGCGGGGTAAACACCCCGGCGTTGTCGAACTGCGCCAGCACAGCCTTCCATACCGGATCGAGCGACGTGATCAAGAACGAATACAGCCCCGGCCAGAATGAGATCAGCCCAACGATGACTGTGGCCTTGATGACATACCAGGGCAGCTTGCGATCTCGCGCAAACAAGAGCAGGGCATATGCACCCAGCACAGCATAGACGATGAACAAGTCATAGGCATGTTGCCAGCCCATAAACAGCGCCCACAGCCCGGCATACACGGCATAGCGCAACTGCCCTTTAGCCTGGCCGCGCAAGATCAGGTCGAACGACAAGATGTAGAGCGCCGCTGCGACAAAGTGGGGGAAAGCCAAGATGGAATAAAACGTGTTTGGCTCGGCCACGAACACATCCAACGGGTTGATCAGTTCGCCGTTGGTCAGGGTGTACTTGAGCACGATCAACACCCAGCCAAAGCCAGCGCCCAGCGCGATGATCAAGAACGCCACGCGCCGCTGCAGGGTGTCTTTGAGGAACCAGGCGCACACGCGGTAGGCCAGCAGCAGAAAAAAGATTGCGCCGGCAATCCGCATAAATTGATACATGACCGGGTAGCCCACACCCAGCAGCGCACCCATCCGCCCCAGCACCCACCACATCAAGTTAAAGAAGATGGGGGCATTAGGCTCCGGCGTCAGCTTGTTGGCCGAGAGATTGGCTTCGGCCAACTCACGGTACCACGAGAAGTATTGGGCGTGATCGGGCACGTTGACCATGATGCCCATGAACTGCTTGTCTGGCGGCGTGGTGAGATAGGCGTATAGGAACGGAAGGCTGGTGAGGAACAAAATCGCCGCGATGGTGGCAATCACAAACGTCCACTCCGATCGCAGGATACTGGCTGTGCTCAGCGGCAGGGCGTTTGTCTGCGGCAATGGAATGGAACGCGCTTCGTTGTTGTTCATGAAACAGTCCGATACATGCAGGTCACTACACAGACGGTCACAAATTCGAGCCGGTCACAGGGCGCGCAGGTTCAGATAGCCGGTCGGCTTGTGTTGAATCGGAAGCGCGTGATAACCCTGAAGGTCGCGCAATCCACGAACCGGCCAGCCACCAAGCTGCACCGAAAGCTGAGAGCAGTGCGGCCAAAGGCATCAGCGCGGTCACGCCCTTGAACCCGGCGATGGTTCCCAGGCTGCGGGCGATGTTGCCCACCTGCCAATTGGGTAACGCATGCTCGATGTATGGATTGGCGCGAAACGCATCGGATGGGAAAGCCTGCTCGGCCAGCGTCATGCCCCAGGTGGCGATGAACGACCAGAGTGACAACACAACCACAAGGCCAAGCAGCCATGCGGCTGGTCGTTGCGTGCGTTGCATGATGGCGGGTTGCGTCTGGCGCGCCGTGGCCGGGTCAATGGCGAACACGATGGCCAGCGCCATGAACGGCAACCCCGGCAACACATAGCGCGGGCCGATGGCAAAGCCACCCCACCACATGATGGACGACGCGTTGAACAGAAACATGGACAGCGTGCTCAACAGCGCCACCCAGAATGCCGCGCGCAATCGCCCGGAACGCCACCACATCACAAAGCCCGCCACGGCCAGCAACAGCACGGGTGAGAGCACGAACAAGCCCCGGAACAGACTGAAGGTGATGCCGGACGCGGCTTCCCAACCAGGCATGGTCAGGCTCATGAAGCCGGCCGAGTGCTGGGCTGTCCACAATTCAGAGTTGCTATAGCCCAGCTTGAACGGGCCGCCAAACACTGCCGTGTTGTAGAGCATGAGGCCGGCTGCGCAAATGGCCAGCCCGGCCACCATCGGCACGGCCTTTAACAAAGCGCCAACTCGATACAACACATAGAGCGTATACAGCGTCAGAATGCCAGCGATCAGCGCCGCTGGGAATTCGGTGACCACGCTATAGCCCAGCAAAAGCCCAATCCCAAACATGCGCATGGCACTTGGCTTGGTTTGGCTTTGATTCTGCGACGGGTCGAACGGGAACGCCAAGTAGAAGGCGGCGAACAGTAGAACAGCGCTCAACTGGTGGCCGTAAAAAGAATTGGCATACGCGAACGCCGGCGTGAGTAACCCATAGGCCAGGGCCACGAAAATGCGGCTGCCCTGCCCGGCCCCGAAGCGCGCCAGCAGCCGATAGATCAGCACACACAGCAGCGCGGTCGGCACGGCATTGGTGAGGAAGCTGAGCACGACCTGCGCCAATGCAAAACGGACTTTGTCTTCCAACACGCCGCTGCCCGATTCGCGCAACGTTTCTTTGAACGCCGCACTATTGCCCAGTCGCTCGGTCAGTTGGCCCATGACGGGCAGATTGAGCACGGCACGCAGACCGGCATACAACGGCACACCCAGAAAGGCCACTCCCGGCGCTTTGTCGCTGTAGTAGTGGCCGTCCACCTTGGCATAGTCCACCGTGTTGGCCACATACTTGTCAATTTGAAAGGTGCCGTCGTCCACGATGGCGACGACCATGTTCAAGCGCGAATTCTGGTTCGGGTCGGCCCAGCGGGGAAAAAAGTAGGCATAGCACACCAGCGCGATCAAAAAAATCGCAATTTGGTTGATGCGGTCGCGCTTGATTGCAGCCATCTCGCTCACAGTTCAATAGTCGCGTGCGGATGCAATATATGCGTACGCATACGACCAGCGTCAGCGATACACAGTTTCCAGGGGCTGGCACGCAGCGCGATAGTCGTAGGTCGAGTCAATCAGCGCTCGGCCGTTTCTGCCCAGTTCATCCGATGTGGCCCGATCATTCAGCAACGCCAACGTCGCGCGCGCAAAATCCTCCGGCTGGTCGGCGATCAGCACATGCTTGCCCGATTTCACCGCGATACCCTCACATCCCAACGTCGTGGTCACGATGGGCAAGGCTTGGGCCATCGCATTCAGGATTTTCACGCGCATGCCGCCGCCGGCCCGCAGCGGCACCACCATCACCCCGGCCTGTTGGAGGAACGGTGCCGGGTCATCCACGTAACCGGTGACATTGATCCTGGGGTCCTGTTTGCTCACGTCTATCAGCGACTGCGGCGGCCGCGCGCCAACCACATCGAACACCACATCCGGGCATTCGCGCCAGATAAGGGGCAATACCTCGCCGATGAACCAATTGATGCCGTCAATGTTGGGCGGCCAATACATCGTGCCAATGTGCAGGATGTGATTCGCGCTGGCCTTGCGTCGAACCGGCGTGACTTCATCGCCATCCACGGCGATGGGGATGACAACAATCTTGCGCGCGTCGGCTGGGGTTTCTGCACCCGTTGCCGCTTGAACTGCTTCGAGCAGCGCGGTCTTATCCTCGTTGCTCACGGCCAACACGCCGTCGAAAGCGCGGCAGATGCGGCCTTCGTATGTTTTGAGCAGTTTCCAATCCCGGTCCAATAGCAGCTTGCGCGGGCCGGTGCTCATCGTCTCGGCCAGGCGCTTGTAGAGCAGCCACAGCGCATTGTGAGCATCCAATACCTTGCGCGCCTTTGGCACACGGGCGGCATACTGCGCCATGTTCAGTTGATCGGCGTGGGCCACGTCGAAGGCCGTCCCGCTGGCGACGCGATCTACCAGTTCGCGCATGGCGCGGCGGTCGTCGCGCACCATCATCCAGGGTTGGCCGGTGACGAGGCTGCGCGTCATGGCCGCGGCGTCGTTGGCCGCGCCGCGATCCATGGGCACGGTGTGCACCGCCCGGCAGTATTGCTTCAAATGCTCGATATCGGCCGATTGATCACCACGCACAAACGAGACCAGGGTCACATCATGATGCTGGGCCAGATACTTCAAAACGTTGTAGGTCTTGACTTTGGGGCCGCTATCGGGCGGATAGGGCAAGACCTGGGTGAGCAACAGCACACGCATGGTCTAGGCTTTGTTGCTGCGCAGGCCGTGCCAGAATTGCCCACGCACAAGATACACGCTGGTCACGAACAACGCCGATAACACACGATTCGCCACCTTGAACAGGCTCCACGACTTCAGATTCACTGCGGCCGAGGCAAGATAAGCGCGCGCCACCCGGCCGCGGCGGAAGGCGTTGTCCCCGGCCGATTGCACAGCACGCCACAGCGACCCCGGCGCGTTGAGCGACTTTTCACGCAGGATGACCGTGGCGCGCGGCGCTTTGGTCCAGTCGAACGTGGAGGTGGGATGCGCCACGCGGCAGCACGCAACCAGATGCGCCGTGCGGTCAAACGTGTTCGTCAGCGCAAAACGGCAGGCGAACTCGCGATCTTCAAGACATTCCATCAGTGGGTCGAAACCACCTGCGCGCACGAATGCATCGCGCCGGATCAACGACACAACGACGGAGATGGACTCGCCCGAGATGAGATGCGCAAACAGATTGCCGGTGACATCTGGCCTGACCTCATCCACGAGCTTACCGTCACCATCCACGCATCGCACACCGCCGTATACCCAGCCGGCGTCACTTGAGCGAGCAATGGCCAGAAGGTGTTCCAAGCCACCCGGCAACAGATAGTCATCGTCGTCCAGGAAATACAGGAATTCACCCTTGGCCATGGCTGCGCCGACGTTGCGCGCGGTAGGCAGCTTGCTGCGATTCGTGGTGACGACTGTGACACCCGGCAATAGCAAACAGTCGAACCCTTCCAACGGCTTGCCGCTGTCGTTGACGACGATGATTTCGAAAACCTCGTCCAGTTCCTGTGCAAATACGCTTTCGACCGCGCGGGTGAGCGTAGCGCGACCGATGGTTGGAATGACTACAGAGATGAGCGTCATGATCCCCCTCCTTTACCAAGCAATAACTCGTGTGAGTCTTCAGACCTGCGGCAAAGCCACCGGTGCCTGCCGCCGCATCAGCATTCGACGCAGCGTAAACGTGTTGATCCCGGCGACAGTCAGCTTGTAATAGTCTAACCGTTCGTTCATCCGGCCGATGTCAATGCGGCCCTCGACCGGTTGGCCACGCACAGGCACACTTTCAATCGTGAACACCCGCCGAAAGCCGCAGCCCAGAGCGATCTCGTGCGTGCGCTGGTTGCAATTGCCATACGGGTAAGCAAAGTAACGCGAGCGATACCCCAATTCGCTCTCGATCAGCCGGATGGATGTAAGAATATCGGACTCCAGCCTGTCTGTCTCGGCCACGGCGTTCAGATGACTATGCGAATGCGATTCGAAATGCACCAGTCCGGTTGCCTGCATGTCACGCATCTGCTGCCAGGTGAGGTGTTCCTTGTCCGAGCCAGGGCCATAGTTTGCCAACAGGCGCGTGCGCTCCTGGACAAACTTAGTGGGCACGAAGACCGTGAACGGCGCATTGTATTTCTGCGCCAAAGGCAGCACGTTGTCATACATCTCAGCGTAGGCGTCATCGAACGTGATGGCCACGCGCGAGCGTTGCTGCCGTTGACCAGGCTGGCTGAACAGCTCATCGAGGGGCACCACATCGTAATGTGCCACCAAGTGGCGCATATGGGCCGCATAGCTCTCGGTCGAAACGCTGTGTGGGAAGCCAGACGGCGTGTCTTCGACCGAGTGATATACCAACACCGCATCTTGTGTGCGCAAGCGCGACGAAGCCTCTGCCACCCGCAAGGTGTCCAATGTCTTGATCAATCCGCCCTTTAACCCATTCATGGCCGTTTGAATTTGCGTCAGTAACTGCCGAGTTGATTGAGCACCTTCACATAGCCGGCGCGCATCTTGTGGGCATGTGCTTTGCCCTCCGCGCGGCGGCCGCGCCACGTCCACAATCCCATGCGGATGGCGCATGCCGTCGCGATGATGCCTTTGAGCGCGCCGATGCGCACAGCCGATCTGCTTTGATGCATGCGATAAAAGCGCACGAAATTCTTATACAACTCCGGCAGCGTCCGCTCCGGATTTTTGTGCACGCTCTGCTGGCCGATGTGAACAATTTCAGTCTCGGGCACGAAGTACACCTTCCAACCGGCATGCTGGATGCGGTAACACCACTCCGTCTCCTCCAGAAACAGGAAGATGCCCTCGTCCATGCCGCCCAGCTGGCGATAGATATCGGTGCGCACCAGCATCGCCGCGCCCAGCACGTGATCCACTTCGATCACCTGATTCAAGTCATCTTCATGAATCTCGGTTTGGCGCACCCAGCCCACACCCGGCACGATGCGCCACAAATACAGCGCATCCACCAATGCCATACGCAGCGATGGCCAGCCGCGCCAACACGAACGTTGCAGGCTGCCATCGGGGTTGAGCAGTTTCGGCCCGACTACACCGGCATCGGCATGACCATCGGCAAAGTCCACCAGCACGTCAAACGCGTCCGGGCACACCAACGTGTCGGGGTTGAGCATGAGCAGATAACGCCCCTGCGCCACTTCAAACGCCCGGTTGTTCGCCCGGGCAAAACCCAGATTCTCCCGCGAAGCGATCACCCGCACCTGGGGAAACGACGCTCGCAGCATGGCCACGCTGTCATCAGCCGAGGCGTTATCCACCACGATCACTTCGCAAACCGATTTCCACGGGTGCGAATACACTGACTCCAGGCAATTGCGCAGGTGGTCTTTCGTATTCCAATTGACGATGCACACCGAAAGATCAACCATGATGTGATGCAACGAGAGACGACGTATCCGCGCACGCCTGACGAACGGCCCGCGCGGCGGCCTGTTTATTTTGCCAACGCGACTTTTGGCCGCCCGGCGCAACTTGGGTCATCACCCGGCTGGCCAGTTCGCGCGCGCCATAGATGGCCGCGATCATTGTGCGTAACTGCGCAGCTTTGGCCGGGCCGTAATGCTTTTCAAAGAAACGTATCTTGCTCTTGTTCAACTCAGCCGTCATCTCGGCCGAACGCTGGCGCGTGCTGGCCCCGCCAATATGCGTAATCGTGATGGCGGGCAGATAGCGCAACTGCCAGCCAGCCTGCTTGATGCGGTAACACCAATCCGTCTCTTCCGAATACATGAAATAGTCGGTGTCCATGCCGCCTACCTGCACATACGCCTCGCGCCGCACCAACATGAACGCACCGGCTACCCAGTCCACATCCTGAATAATTTCGCCGAGGGCAGGTCTGGGGCTGGGGTAATACGGGCTGACCAGTCGCGTGCCTAGCCCAGTCGCGCTGAGGAATTCTGCCCAAAGCGTCGGGAAGCGGGCATATGACGCCTGAAAGCTGCCGTCGGGGTTGAGCAACTTGACGCCGCACAGGCCAACTTCGGTATTGGCTCGCATATAGGCGCAGGCTGCTTGCAACGCGCCGGGTGGCACGATCGTGTCGCTGTTGAGCAACAGCAGAAAATCCCCGCTCGCCTGCTCCAGGCCGATATTGTTCGCGCCCGCAAACCCGATATTGCGTGTATTGCAAGTAAGTTTGACTTGAGGGAACTCGCGTTGCACCGCTGCCACGCTGTCATCGGCCGAGGCGTTATCCACCACGATTACTTCGAGTTGCAGATTGGCTTGCGTCGCGTAAACGGATCGCAGGCAGTTCACCGTCAACTCGCGCGTGTTCCAGTTGACGACGATGATGGAGAGATGCGGCCGCGTCATGCGAATGCTGCTCCTCAGCGTGTGCTCGCGACCTTGGGTGCTGTCGCCGCTGCGACCGCAGGCGCCAACTCGCTCCGACCGCGGCGAAGGCGAATGAGATACAGACTGACCATGCCACCTAGCAGCATCCAGGTGTAAGCGGCATTGTCGAATCCGGTGATCGTCTGGTTATAGGCAAACGGCAACACCCAATCGCCCAGCGTCATCGAAACGAGCGCACCGAAGATGCCGGCCAGCGTCGTGGCGGAGAATGCCGCCTCGAAGGTATTGTGTTTGTATGTCGCCCGCACGTTGCTCACGCCGACGCGGATAAACGCGGCCGCCATCACGACGAACGAGATCACACCGACGATGCCATTCTGCGCCAACAGGTCAAACCAGTTGCTGTGGGTCGAGCGGGCATCCTGGGGGTGATAGTGCATGTTGTAGACCGCATAGCCGGCCGGCCCCATGCCAAAGATCGGATGATTGGCCACGTGGCCCAGGTTCAGCGACCAAATGTCCAGACGCGACGTGCTGCCTTCTTCCTCATTTGAAACGACGACGCGGTTGTAGTAGTCGGTGAAATTAATCGTGATGAGCGCCAGCCCGATGACAGAAAAGACGGCGAACAACTTTCGGGAACGGATGAACACCACAATGGCGCATGCAATCAGCAAGGGGATCCAGCCCGATAGCCACACGGTCGTGAGGATCAGGTTGCGGTAAAACCACAGGCCACACACAGCCAGCAACAGCACGCGCTGCCACAGGGGACGCTGATTCTCAAACAAGGCCAGCGCCAGACACAAGGCTGCCGCCCACATGGAGAACACGCCGCGAATGCCGTTGAAATAGATCGTGTTCCACGGCAGCGCCAGCAGTTCCGAGATTACTGCGAATGTGCCGATGCCGATGATGATCCACACCAGATAGCGCAGCCAGCGCACTTCGGTGATCTTGTTGGCCACCATCAATGACAGCAAGGGCAGACCAATATTGACCAGAAGCGCCGCAAGCTGCACGTTCGGGAAGGATGGCCAAATTCGCACCAGCGGATCGCGCATCAACATGCCCCACACATAGGCGATGATGTTGACGGCCACGAATGCCAACAATGGTATGTTCACCGGAGAAGGTTTGAGCCTGGGCTCAGCGCCGCGATGAAAGAGCAACTGCAAACCCCACAGGCCCAACATCAGCACTGTGATCGCCAGGCTGATGACAATGCGGCTTTCGCGCCCGGTCGGCAGGGTGAAGAAATTGACCAAACTGGCCGTGAGCGCAATGGCCAGAAAGCCATATTCGAAGCGACCCAACTTATATAGCGCCACCCCGCCAGCGGAGGCGGCCAACGCCGCAAAAATGAAGATGGGGTTCAACACATTCGTAGCGATAAGTTGAGCAAGCACGGCGACCAATATCAGCAAGCCAGAGACAAATATGCCACGCATAATGGCTTGGCGGCTGAACGCCTGACCGAATTGTTGAGCCCGGATTGACACTCTCATCTCGCTACTCTCACTCTCGCATTTTCCAGCACAAGCTGATCCACAAACCGGCACAGCGCCTCGCCGATGGATCGCCAGTCGTATTTTGCCAGAACCTCGCGCCGGCCGTTCTGGCGCATACGCTCGCGCAACGCAGCGTCATCCAACACCCGCACAACTGCTCGCGCAAAATCCTGCGGCGCATCGGCAATCAGGATGTCGCGTTCAGGCTCCAGCTCCAAACCTTCAGCGCCCTTGCCAGTGGATATCACTGGCGTGCCCAGCGCCAGCGACTCCAGTATTTTCAGTCGCGTGCCGCCGCCCTGCCGCAACGGCACGATGCTCGCCCAGCTTTGCGCCACAGCGGGTCGCACATCATCGAGATAGCCGGTATAGGTGACGCTTTCGTAAAGCGGCAATTGATCCAGCGGCACGCCATCCAACTTGCCCGTCACGACGAGCTTCGTCCCGGGGCGCGCCTGTCGCACCAGCGGAAAGATGTCCGCCAAAAAGAATTTCACGGCATCAAAGTTGGCCGAGTAAGTCAACGAGCCGGCGTATACCAGCGTATCTGGCTCGGGCGAGCCAAACCCGCCTTCATATTTTGTCCCGTCAATCCCATTCGGCACCACCGTCACAGCCTGATAGTCGGGCGCCACCTGCATTGCCCGCGCACGTTCGGCCGATGAAACCACGGTGCAGCCATCAAACTGGCGCATCAGTTGGGCCACATAGCGCGCCACCTTCCACCATGCCATGCCATGTCGCAGGCGGGCTTTGAGATGCGCTGCACCGGCATAACGCTCGAACGGCATGGTTAACTCGATGTCGTCCAGCAGCCGGGGCCGCTCAGGCAGCTTGATCGCGTATGGGGCCATGTCCACCTCCGATGCAAATACGAGATCGGGACGAACACGGTCGAAGGCGCGCTGCGCGAGCCGTTGCATCTCGACGCTGTATGTGTCCACAAAGTAACGCGGCTTGGGCGATGCAAACCCGGCTACAGCGCTGGCTCGGCCAGGTGCGAAATCGCGGAACACGGCAGTTTCCACCGTCGGGCAAAGGGCGCGCATGGCCGCGATGCGTTCAGGCGACGGCGTCTCGGACGCAAACGACACCAGATGCACGCTGTGATGTGCGGCCAATTGCCGGATCAGGTTGAACGTCCTGATCTTCGAGCCGTTGTCGGCCGGATAGGGATACCAACGCGCAAGAAAAAGAATATTCACGGCTACTTCGTGCCCCTGCGATATGTCGGACTGCTCACCGCTCACCGCTCACCGCTCACCGCTCACCACTCAGCGCGCCTGGCGCATGGCCCGCCAATAGTCCTGACTGATGACGCGCCAACCCGACACCCGCGCGGCGCAACACAGCCGGCTCAAACCGGTGAAGATGCGCCCCGATGACAAATTCCAACGCGCCGACGACACATAGGCGCGCGCCGCCTGGCCGCGCAGAAATGGGTCACTGCTGGCCGACTCCATGATGCGCTTGAACATGTGGGGCAGATTAAGGTGCGATTCACGCACGACGCGATGCTGGGCGTTGGTCTTCGACCAATCGGTACTGCCGCCGGGCCCACCCACGCGAAAGCACGCCACGATCTGGTCGGTGCACTCAACCGGCGATACGAGCGCGTAGCGGACGACGAAATCGTAATCCTCCAGCGTGGCGTAACGCGTATCGAATGCCCCCGCCTTGAAGAACAACGCGCGGTCAAACAGAGTGGCCCCCAAGGGAATGGACTCGCCGGCAACGAAGTGCGTCAGGGCGTCGCCGCGCACCTGGGGCCGCAGTTCATCCAGCATCTCATCAGCATCATTGACCAGCCGGTAACCGCCGTATACCCGGCTACACCCTGTCTCACACGCCACATCCAGCAGCGCGCCAGCGGCATCCGGGGTCAGATAATCATCATCGTCCAGAAACAGCAGCCACTTGCCGCGCGCCGCCGTCGCGCCGGCATTACGCGCCGCGCTGCGCTCGATGCAATTGGAATCCACGATGCGCACCTGAGGCGCATTGAACCAGTCGGCGCGCGGCAAGTCGTTGCCGCTGTCATTGACGACGACGACTTCGTGCTGCGGGTGACTGGCAACGTTGTGTGACTGCGCCAAGGCGCTCTCAACTGCGCGCGTCAGCGTCTCCCGGCCAATCGTCGGAATGATGAAGGAGATCGTCGGCGTCACGCCACCTGTGCTACCGCAACGTAGAGGCATAGGCATGGAGAATCTTTTGCGCACTCTTGTGCCAGGAAAATTCGGACGCGCGTGCATAACCCAGGCTGCGCAATCGTTGCGCCTCTTGCAGCGACCCCAACACCGATGTCAGATGCTGCGCAAAAGTCGTGTCATCCTCGGCGTCGGCCAGCAGCGCCGCGCCGCCACATACCTCCGGGATGGAATAGCGGTCCGACGCGATCACCGGCGCGCCGCACACCATCGCCTCAATCACCGGCAACCCGAAGCCCTCAAACCACGATGGAAAGACAAATGCGTCGGCCATGCTATACAAAGCAATCAAGTCCTCGCGCGGAGGGCGTTGCAGCAATAAGGCATCACCCTGATCCACCGCCTCGGGAATGATGGGCAGCACATCCGGCCGGCGCGAGAAGAAAACGATCTTTCGGTCTTCCTTCAGATCTGCTGGCAATCGTCGCCAGGCGCGCACCAGCACGGCCGGGTTCTTCAACCCATCGGCCAGCACGAAGCGCGGCGGCAACTGATGCCGCTTGCGCACATCTTCCAGCACACATGCATCCTCGATGCGGCGCATATCCGGGCCGGGCGCATGTGGCACCGCCACAATTTTGTTTGGGTCAAAGCCACCGCGCTGCGCGATGTCCATGCGCGCGTGTTCGGACACGGTCAGCAGCAAATCGGCCCGGCGAGCAGTCGTCTTCGAGATCAACTGGAAATAGGTCGTCATCAAGTCACCCTTGAGCGAGTGCTTGCTGCCCGTGCCAGTGAGCAACTCGCGCAAGGGCAGGAGCGTGAGCGAATCGTGCAGCGTGATGATGTTGCGCGCGCCAGATGGACCGACGCCATAGTTGGCCGGGAAGTGTGCAATGTCCACGCGATCCTGCGCCATCTTGCGCTGCATCGTCCAGTCAATCACCACGCTGGATGCGGCGCTCTGATACGTCATGAAGCGCGCCGTCACGTTGTCCGGCAAGTTGTCCATGTCCAGCTCGAACGGGCACTTGGTGTCGGCATACAGAAAGATCTGATGCTGCTCCTGTGCGGCCAGTTCGGCCAGGGCAGGCACGAACTGCCGAACGTAGGTGTTCACGCCACCGACGATGCCGTGCGAAAGATAACGGACGTCAATTCCAATGCGCATTGCTTTCAAGTCCCAACACTGTTTCTTACATCTCGGCCATGCCGAAGCGGCCACGTAGAAAGTCGCCCCAGCCGCGCTGCATCGCGTCACGCTGCGCCGCGCGGTTGCGCCACTTCGGTTTGACACGCCAACTTAGCCACGTGCGCAAATCCTGCGTGACGGCGGCCCTGAACCACGCGCGCGCGGGCGCATGCGTCAGCCGCAGGAACAACAGGCGGTTGCGCGCCATGTAATACGTCACCCGTGGCGAGGCATCGTGTTTGTCGAGTTTGATCTTGTGCCACACGACGGCTGTCGGTTCATACACCAGCCGCCAACCCGCCCGCGCGATGCGCACACACCATTCGGTCTCTTCAAAATACATGCCGAAGCGCGGGTCAATCAATCCTGCTTGTTCGATGGCGGCGCGCCGCACCAACATGGCGCAGCCGTTGACAAAGTCCACGTTGCGCCGTGCGTCGTGCTGGCCACAATCTTCTTCGCCCAGGCCGATCGTCTCGGTCGTGCCATCCTGCCAGTGGATCGCGCCGCCGGCGGTATACAGCACGCTGGGCCGGTCGTGCAGATAAATTTTCGGGCCAGACACGCCGATCTTGGGGTCGGCTTCGCAGGCATGAACGAGCCTGCTGACGAAATCGGGGGCGACTTCGGTATCGTTGTTCAGCAGCAGGGCGTAATCGAAGCCGTGTTTCAGCGCATAGCGCAGGCCGGTATTGTTGCCCTCGGCATAACCCAGGTTGCGACCAGTCTCGATGACCGTGACTCCCGGAAAGCGCTCGCGCACCAGGGCGGGTGTGTTATCGCTTGAGGCATTGTCCACCACCAGCACGCGCGCATTGGCATAGTCGAGCTTGCTCAGCGAGAACAGGCAGTCGAGCGTCAGCTCAACACCGTTGTAGCACAGCACGACAATGAGCACGCTGGGTGCGGTCGCGTCAGGCAACATGGCTCACGCTCCGTGCAGCAGTAACACGCTCATAGACTGCCATCAGCTCACGCATCTCATCTTCGATATCGCGGGGCGGGTTGGCTGCCACCCCGGCGCGCAAGCGCGGCAACAACGCTGGCTCATCCAACATGCGCTGCATTTGCCGGGTCAGGTCAGTTGCATCACCAGGCTTGACGTGCAACCCATCCACATCGTGCGTGATGAGTTCGGGCATGCCACCCAGGGTTGAGACGATCACCGGCACACCAGCTGCTCGCGACTCGTGAATAGCCAAGGGCGAATTGTCGTACCACAGCGATGGCGTCGCCGTGACATCCAGGCCGGCAAGCGTCTCCGCCACGAGTTTGCTCTCAAACCGGCCACGGAAATGAATGCGCGCATCGCTGGCGGCCAGTTGGCGCAACTGCGCCACATAGTCGAGGTTGACGTTCAAGCCGCCAAAAAGATGCAGCTCAACCTTGCGGCCTCGCGTTTGCAGTTGACGGAACGCGCTGATCAACACATGCACGCCCTTGTGTGGGGAGATCTGGCCGACAAACCCGAAGCGGATGACGCCGTCCGGAGGCGGGCGGCGCTGCTTGCGAAACATATCCAAATTCATGCCATACGAGACGACGCGCAACTGACTGGGTGAAAGGATGTGTGCAAATTTGCCTGCGAGGAAGCGCGAGGGCGCGATTACCACTTCCGGAACGGTCAGCACTTCGGCCATCACGGCCCGCCGGTTCGCCATCTCGTCCCGCCCGGCTTTGAGCGCGACGGCGCGCGCCACCGATCCTGCCAATCCTCCGGTCATCTGATCGGGAATGCGATAGCGGCGCGAGATCAATTTCATGCACCAATCGCAGCCGGCCGGGTCGCTGGGGATGTCGTCGCACAACGAGCCATCTCCACGTTGCAACGTGATGCGCGGGCACAGAAACCAATAATCATGCAACGTCAGCATGGCCGGCACACCCAATGCACCGGTCACGCGCATCGGCGCGGCGCCGATCAAATAGCCCGCGTGGAAATGCACCAGATCGGGCGCAGCCTGGCGCAGGTAACGCTCGAACCAGTCGCCCAGCAAGGGGTTGTCATAGTCCCAGCGTTCGCGTTGAGGCGCACGCGCCAGATCGAAGCTCAGGCGATGGACGGGGATGCCGTCGTAGGTGTCGGCCACCGCTGTAATGGCGTCGGCCTTGCCCTGGTCAATCGCCTCGACGCACACCACCTCGGGCTGATGGCCGTGTGCGCGCAGCCATCGGGCCAGCCGATAGGTGTATAGCTCGGCGCCGGCCGAATACTTCGGCGGGAAGTGGTGAACGGGTAAGACGACCTTCATGACAACTCAGGCTTTCGATGGGGCAAGTCTGATCTTGTTGACTACGCGGTTTATCAACGCCCACTCCTCCGCATCCAGCAAGCGGAAGGCCAAGACCAACCCAACATACACCGCAGCGCCCAGCGCAATTTGCACGAACAGGTGCTGATGCGATGCCAACACAACCACAACGCCCATCAACGCAGACGTGACAGCGACCTTGAGCAGCAACGGCTTGACGTTTGGCAGCTTGAGCTGGCGGCGCAGCAGAAAGTGAAATTGGCCGGCAGCCACAAAATCCGTGACTACGGTGACCACAGCAGCGCCAATGATGCCGAAGCGCGGAATCAGCAGCAGATTCAGGACGACGTTGGCAACCGCGCCGATGAAATAGATGCGCGCGGCGGCCCGCTCCTGGCTGATGATGGTGGTCATGTTGCCGCACAAGCTGGCGAACATCAACACCGGCACGTCCCACACGATGATCTGAAACACCTGCACGGCTGGGGCATACTGGTCGCCGTATAGAAATCGAATCAGCGGGTCGGCGACCAGCATGCCGCCGAGCGCCATAGGAATGCCCGTCAGCATGATGATCTTGACCGAGCGGTAATACCAACGCTCGACAGTCCCTGGCTCGGTGATGAATGCCTTGGAGAGCGAGGGCACGATGGCTGTGTTGAAGGCCGTAAACATGAACAATAGCGACGTGGAGAGGCGGTAAGCGGCGTTATACCAACCCACGTCGTCGGGCGGATAGAAGCGGGCCAGGATGACGGTGTCTATGCCAAAGGCGATCGTCAGCGAAAGCGCGATCATGCCAAACGGCAAGCCCGCGCGGATCATCTTGGGCCACAGTCCCGGCGTCACTTTGATGGGCCGAGTGGCCAGTCTGTGGCGGCGCACCGCCCACACCGCAACCAGGATTTGCGGGATCATCGCCAGCAGGCCGACGCCTATCAGGGCCAGATAGCCCCAGTTGTTGATCAACACGATAGCGCCGAGGATGGCTGTCCCGATCTGGCCGATGACCGTGATGATGGTCGGGTATTCAAAGCGCTCGGAGGCGACGAGGACCGTTTCTAGCGGGGCCAGAAAGGCCGAGTAGACGAATGTCAGGGTATATAGAAACACCCCGAACACCAGTTCGGGCGTGAACCCATACAGCGTGGCGGCGATGGTGATGCCGCCCACACTCAGCAGTGCCAGCACCACGCGCAAGACCATCAAGTTCCAGAACAGCAGATTGGTCTTTTCGGGCCGCTGCGCGACTTCGCGCATCACGTATTGCGATACGCCCAGTTCGGCAACGATGGCGAACAGGCTAACAAACGCCAAGACCGTTGAAAACTGCCCAAAGCCGCTATCGCCCAGCACGCGCACGACCGCAATGTTGTAGAGGAAGTTGATCGCCTTGAGCGATAGTGAACCCAGTGTGACGATCAGCGTGTTCCGCGCAACCGTGCGCTTGAGGCTGCGTGGGCCTTGTGCGGCTGTTTCAGGTGTTGCCATTATTCAGACGGCTCTGTGCAGACCGCGGTTCGTGATGACGACTAAAACAGCGATCAAAGCCTCTCATTTAGTCGGATGCATGTGCGGTCTCCGCACACTTTTTGCATGAATGTTGCATCTGCATTATGCCAATCTCGAGCGCCTCCGTGCTCATAAACAACTATCCCCCTGAGCAATCAGGGGGATAGTGCTGATGGAAAGCTTGTCCGAGGCGGAGGCGCTTATCTTCGCCCGGATCGCCCCGTGTCCAGATTGACGATTTGCCCAGGATCAGTGGCGTAGATCACCGGATCGCCTTGATACCACTCGATCGTGCCAGTGACCCGCAATACATCGCCGACAAGGTAACGGTTGGTCGGCGCGCCGCCGAACTGCACCCACTGCTGCTTGGTGATCAGGATCTTGAACGCGCCTTGATGCGGATTCTCAAAGCCAACCAAGACTTGCTTGCCGTTGTTGAAGACGTATTGGACGCGGCCCTCTACGCTGGCCGTCTTCCCGGCCCACGCGCGGGCATCCTCATACTTGATAGTCGTCAGCGCAACGTTGACGTCCTGCGCAGTTGCAGCCGTGTCGCCGAGCTGATCGGGCGTCAATGCTGCATCTGCCACTGACCCGCCAGCAGCCGCCTGAGGGTTGCCGCTGGAGAACGCGACGATGGCGCCATCGTTGCTGCGGAAGTAGACCGTGCCATTGCTGACGACCCAGGAAGCGTATTCGCCCCAATACTGGTCATACACTTTGCCCTGCCCATAGTAAATGTAGAACCCACTCGTAAAGTTGCGCGGGTCGCCATCCTGCACCAAACCACCGCAATAATGGCTTGCACTGAAGCCACACGCTGCATTGGGTGACTGCGCCGTTACGATCGAAGGCGCATTCACCGAGGAGATTGGGTTGGCGTACGCTCCCCGGGATGCCGAACGATCTGTGATCTGTAGCGCCAACCCGGCCATCCAGTGGCCGCCGAACAGGTAATCGCCAGCCATGGACACGAATGGCTGCTCGTCCGTGAGTAGATATCCTTCCGTAGTTGCGCCTTGTGGGTGCTCATAGCGGATGAACCGTACCTCGCCCGCCCGATAGCCCGAAACCGTGTTGTCGTCGAGCATCATCTCGCCAAAGGCCGAGTCCCAGCGGCCGTCGTTTGACCCGTGGCCGCGAATGATCGTGTAGACCACATCCTTGCCATTGGACAGACGCTTGACCACAGGTTGCGGCCCCATGGGCATAAAGCCACCATCGCCGTAGCCGCCGTGACCAATGTTGGCAATGAAAGGCCGTGCGCCGTCGTCCATGTCCATGACAAAGAGGGCCTGTTGGTCGGGACGGCTGGTCAGGTTCGAGCGCATCTGCGCGTTCGAGGTCGGCCACGGGTTCCACGTCCACATCGTCTGCCAGTCCAGCCGGGCCTTGATGAGCACATAGCCGGCCGCATCGGCGATGACCGGCCAGCCGTTTCGGTACTCCGCGAAATTGTTGCCACTGCCCTGCCCGGCCGAGACGCCCGGATCCACGGGACGCACCCGCCACGCGCGCGCGCCATTGGCGTTGTTGATGGCGTGCACGTTCAAGTCGGATGAGCCGACAAACACGCGATCACGCGAGGGTGAATACGCCGGCGGCGTGTGCACCGCAGACCCGGCGTCGTAGGCCCAGACCTGCTGCATGGTGTTCTTGTTCACGGCAAACACACGGTTGCCCATCGAGAAGAACACCCGGTCACCCGCAATCGCCGGCGGCAGCGGCAAGTCGCTGGTCGCGCCGCCGGAGAATTGGCCCGCAGTGTTGCCGTTGGCCGCGTTCAGTTTGTATAGCGTGCCATTGCTGGACACGATGAACACGGCCTGGGTGTCTTTGTCATATGCCACGGTCGAATTGATGTTGCCGCCCGGCCGCGCGTTCCACTGTTGCGCGCCGCTGACTTCGCTCAGCGCGTATACGCCTCGGCTACCGGCGGCCACATACACCCGCCCGCCACCGGTGACAGGTTGCACGTTGCGCGGCAATCCGCTCTTGCCCGAGCTGATACCACCTGAGCTGTTCGGCCCGTTCCATGCCCACTTCCAGCGCCACGGCGTGTTCACCACCTGATCGGTATAACTGGTGCGCGATGCGTTGTGGCCGTGTTGCGACCACTCGTCACCGGGCACCGGCGGGGCCGTTGGTTCAGGCGACGGGTTGGGGGTGGGCGCAGGTGCGTTTTCGGACGCCACATAGGGCAGGTAGCTCGTCGGTGTCAGTTGATAGGTGGCAAACAACCCGGCGCCAGCCACGCGGCCGGGCTGGCCGGATGCATAGATCGGCGTCGGCGTGCCCCCGGCTGCGAACGCCAGCAACGCCGCCGCGCCAGTCACTGCTCCAAGTACTTGAACGTGTCTCATGCGCACCACCCGCAGTAATTCCCGATGCCACTCAGCCATTGTTTCTCCTTTGGCCTGCCGCAGATTAATGCCGATGTGACATCAGGCTTGCAGCGGGCCGAACGAGACAGGCCGGGGTGTATGGGGTTCCTTGAATCCGAACCTTGAGGTAAGCGATGAGCCTGTCTCTGTGTGACGAGACAAGCTCGAATTGCGCTTGCCCGTCCTATCAACTTGTCAACTTGAAACGGATGCCATAGAAGCGCAGCATGAACGTGCGCAACGCTTCGTGAATCGGGTCGCTTGATCGAGCCGTTTGCATCGTGAGCAGATCAAACGCAAGCGCCCCGGCCTCGTTCCCGTTCTCGTTCTCGTTCTGTGGCTTCCAGCCCGCGCAGTTTATCAAGTAGACCACCTGCGCCCCCGCTACGCTTTGCCTCGTTTCGTTGTCAGTGGAACGGACGAGTTGAATGACGTATGTCCTACTCTTATGAAGAAACTGCAATTCGCCCGGCTGACTGGCAACCTGCGTTATGCCCAACTCTCGCCTTAGCACGACCCGATTAAACTCTTGCAGGATTTGGTCATAAGTCGCATCCAGCCGCTTGGGCGTCATCTTGCGCTTCACCCGCTCCATCGGGTAGATTACCTTGGCCGGGTTGCCCTCGACGACCGACCCTGGGGGGATGGATTGCGTGACCACCGAGCGCGAATTGACGAACGAGTCATCGCCAATCTCGACGCCCGGATGCAAAAACACCCCTGCCGCGCACCACACATAGTTCCCCAGCGTCACGCCGGCCATGCGCGACCAGTAGCCTTCGTTGTAAGGCAGAAACGAGCCGTGGGTGAACACCATGCTGCGCGGGCCGAGGGCTGAGTTGTGGCCCATGCGCACATCCTCGTCGGCGTTGATCAGGCTTTGCGGGCCGATGTAACAGCGATCACCGACCAACAATCCGGCTGAGCCATAGATCAGGTTAAAGCTGCTGATCTCGCTCTGCGCACCCAGCTTGAAGTCGCCATCCAGGCGGATGATCGTCAACGGCCGCACGGCAGCCTCCGCACCCAGCTCGATGTGCCGGGCCGACACAGCCGACAGCCAACCGATGCGCGCACCGGGCGCGATCTTCGCCCCAGCAAACCAGCGCAGCAGCAGCGTCTTCAAAAAGGGTGGGCTGATGAACACCAGCCCAAACAGAATCGTTCGCATCTACAAATACCGCAACACGCTGTCGGGCCGTTGCTTGCGCGCCTGCCGATACAGCTTGACCAGCGGGATAAGAATGCACAACCCGATCAGCCAGATCGTCACCGCCTTCACCACGCCTGGCAAAGGCAACGGCACAGCCACGGCGATGCGACCCAGCAGGCCATAGATCACCAGGTGCACCACAAACGCAAACAGCGCCACTTGCCCCATCCACACCAACCACACACCGGGCCGGCCTTGCAGCCAGGATTCGTTCATCTGCAACAGTGCATACAACAGCGCCGCGATGCCCAGGTTGAACAACAGAAAGGTCAGGCTGGGCGGCGTCTTGTTCATGATGACAAAATAGTAGATCGGCAGATCGCGGGTGTAGGCCGCCAGATCGCCAAACCCACCCAGCAGCCGCAGCGCCAGCCACAGCCCCAACATGCCCAGACCGATCGCCACCCACGTTTGCCAGCGGCGCAAATGCGGCGACTGCACGTAGCGCCCCAGCACGTAGCCCAGGAACATCAGGCTGCCCCACCCCAGGATCGAGAACTCGCTGGCCGGGAAGGTCTGATAGCTGAAGTAGAACGACAACGCCTGCCAATAGGCCACGCCCGCGCCATCGGTAAATTGCGCCGCCAGCGACGGCAGCGCTACCTGATAGCCGATGAACCACGCGACCGCGACGAGGGCAAACGCCTTGAACGGCAGCAGCCGCGCCAGACTGAGCAACGCCAGGCTAATGGCCAGGCTCAGCAGCACGTGGGTATAGGGCGTGCTGCCCGTCCAGGCTAGCCAGGCGAAGGTCAGGTCGAGCACAGCCAACACACCGGCCCGAATGAGAAAGAAGCGCGTGATCTCGGCGTTGGTCGCGCCGCGCTTCAGCCGCGCCGACGAATACAGCCACACGCTCACGCCTGCCAGCAGCCAAAACGTGGGCGCGGCGATGTTGGTGACCAGGCCCAATACCCACGAGGGCAGGCTGCCTAGCGCCGCCATCTGCCCACCATAGGACTCGGCCTGCAGGCTGACGCGAGCCGCAGCCGCGGCGTGATCGAGCGCCATGGCCACAATGGCCAAGCCGCGCAGTGCGTCAATGGCGACCAGACGCGCGGACGCCGAAGCGATGCGCGTCAATGTGGGCTGCGCCACTTCACCTTGAGCAGATGCTGACGTTGATGTAGTCGTGGTGGACATGCCGATCCCCCTTCTGATTGCCCGAGATTTTCGGGCTGTCATTCCCGCGAAGGCGGGAATCTAGACCTGCGCAGCTAAGCGGCGAGCTGCAACCCCTGGCTGTGAGCGCGAATGGCCTGATAGCGCGCCGACCAATGCCGCGCCAACTCGACCGGCGTGGCGTGCCAGAAGTCGCCGCGTTCACGGATGTGATCGAGCGCTTCTCGCAGCGCCCGCGACCAGCCGGGAAAGAGCGCGTCGTCGAACACATAGTCGTGTATGTTAATGACGAACGTGCCCCCATCCTCAGCCGCGCGATCAATGAGCGTGTTCAACAGCGCGCGGCGTTCGTCGTCGCTGGGCGACGTGTGCACAAACACCTGCGCGTCCATCCATGCCACCGGCAGTTGCAGCGTGCGTAATTCACGCCGCTCTTTTTGATGAAACGGGTAGAACGGCGTGGACAGCCCGCGCCGCCAACCCAGGTAGCGGTCGTGGGTGAGCGATGAGTCATACTCAAAGCCGACCTGCTCGTGCATCAACAGCGTCTCTTCGACGTCGCTCGGATTCATGTGCCAGTAGTGGTGGCGATTGCCTGCGATGGGCTGGCCGCAGGCGGCCTCGATCTTCCGCTTCTCGGCCGCAAACCTGGCCCGGTCTTCGTTGGCGCGATAGCTGGCGTGCAGACCTACTTCCCAGCCCTGCCCCACCAACTCGCGCATCACGTTGGTGAAGCGCGGCGACGCAACGTCATAGAACGTGTCGGGCGTGCCGGTAGCGTACTCGACTAACGAGCCTTGCCGCGCCACAAAGTAAAAGGCCGAGCGCGCGCCATATTCGCGCTCCAGCGCCTGCCAGTTGGCGAAGTGCCAATGGGTACGTTTGCCGCTCAGCACCCCCAGCGCCGGGCCGAGGCCGCGCGCGCCTTGCCGGGCCACGATGCGCGCCGGCTCCAGCCAGCGGATGACTTCGGGATAGTCCACATCGTGCGAGATGGCGACGGCAGCGCGCTTGCCATTCGGCCAGCGCGGTTCGGGCGCGGGCACGCCAAGCTCGCACAACAGATGTTGTAGCGCGCTCAGCATCTGCATCACCGGTGCCTTTTGAAACACATCGTCGCGCAAGGCCGGACTGCCAGTCAAGTCGTAGAAGCCGTGCGCGCCCTGCGGCCAGTGCCGCTCCTCCTGTCCGGTGGCCAGCCAGAACAGATCGAAGGCGATGTCGCGCGGCAACCACCAGCGGCTATCGCTCAACCGCGTGGGCATTGCGCCAGTTTGGGCGTTGGCCGAATCACCCTTGAACACAAGGATCGGCCACACTCCCACCTGGCTGAGTTTGGCCAGGCGATGTGACGAAGGCGTGGCCCAGGCGGCGTGATCAGCCCGCACGCACAGCCGCGCGCGCGGTGCGCAGGTGGCATCGGCGACGAAGGCGATGTCGCATGCATCGCCGAGCGCGACCTCGTTCCAGGCATAGCCCAGGGTAGTCAGGATTTCGCGCCAGGTCCAGTGAACCTGGGGGCCACTTGCATGGATCAGTTGCGGCTCGAGCGCGATTCGCAGTGTGTTCATGATGGAGAGCCGCCCCGCTGCTGATTCGGCGCGAGGCGGCTCAGGTGAATGCCGTTTCTCCTTTCTCCACATGTGCGCGGACTGCACGTGTGGGACAGGCGGGCTATTGCTTAAACAACAACGGCGCGTAGACCTTGACTTGCGGATTCACGTCCACCTGCGTCGTACCCGTGGCCAGATCGCCGCTGCTGGTGCTGGCCCGCACCGTCACGGTGTAGGTGCCACTGGCGCTGTATGTATGCGCTGCGCTGGCCGAGGCCTGATCCACGATGTCGTAGGTGCCATCGCTGGTCCAGTCGAACGAATACAGCAGTGCCTGCGTTGGGGTAACGGTTGCGCTCACCGTCACCGTCACGGACGAGCCGAGGTTGACCGGGCCGGTGTTGGTAACGGAATTGATCGTCACTAGAGCATCGCTCACCCGCACCGGCGATGTGCCGATGGCCTGGCCGCCGTCGCCGTCGCGCACGCGGATGGTGGCAGTGAAGTTGCCGCTAGCCGGATAGGCATGGCTGGCGATGTTCGACACCTGATCCACGATGTCGTAGGTGCCGTCGCTCGTCCAGTCGAACGAATACAGCAGCGGGTCGAACACCACATCCGACGCCAGCACAGTGAACGTGATGGGGTTGCCTTTCAACTCCGGGCTGGTATTGGTGATTGAGTTGATGACCGGATTGGTGTTCGTGATGGTCACAGTGGCCGTATCCGTGGCGAACTGGCCATTGCTCTTGGTCACACTCAGCGCGACGGTGTAGTTGCCCTGGTCGTTCCACTGATACAACGGCGTGGGCGAGGTCGAGTCGTCGAAGCTGCCATCGTTATCCAAATCCCAGGCGAAGCTCAGGCTGCCCCCGTTGGGATCACTGCTGCCCGTGCCGCTCAGCGCCACCACCTGCCCTTCGACGCCGTTGTATGGCCCGCCAGCGTCGGCGATTGGGTTCAGGGCGTTGACCGTGACCGTCGCCGTCTGAGTCAGCCCACCTGCAGTGGCCTGCACCGTGCCGGCAAACGTGCCGGAGGGCAAGCCAGCGGTGAACAGGCCGCTGCTGTTGATCGTCCCGCCACCGTTGATCAACGCCCAGGTGATGGCAGAGCCGACGATGGGGTTGTTGTTTTGGTCGAACACCTGCGCGTTGAACTGCTGCGACGCGCCGGGGTTAAGGGCGGCCGAGGGCGGAACAATGTTGAGGCTGTTCGGCCCAAAGTAGGTCAGCACCACCTGTTGCACTTCGGGCGATTGCAACACGTCGCTGGTGGTGAACTCGGCCCGATATTGCAGGTAACGCCCGCTGGGGCTGGTGATGGCGTTGCCGCTCAGGTTGGCCCAGCTTGTCCATGCCGCGCCGTCATTCGAGGTGCGCGTGCTGAAGACGATACCCGTGCCAGCCGGTGTGGTTGTGGAGGCGACCAGCGTGCCCCAGTTGGAGATGCGACCGGAGTCCTGCGCGCACGAAGTGAACGTGCCGCTGACGGGGTAGTTGCCGGCGCGCACCCAGTCCACTTGCAGAGGGGTACGGTCGGGACCAGACGGGTCTTGGGCATACAAAAAGACCCAGGTGTCCAGATTGGCGACACCAACGTGTGGAAGCGTGTCTCCCGAATCGCGCGACACGCCTGCGCCATTGACGAAGTAGTTGGTGTCGGTCGTGCCCCACTCGATCCGAAAGGTATTGGTGAGGGTCAGGTCATTCAGCGAGTTGACGTCGGTGATGTTGGTGAGAAACCCAGTCGTTGCGGCATCACGGCCCAACACGTAGCCCCAGGTGGGATTCAAACTGTCACGGAAAACGAACATGCGCAGCGCGCTGTTGGCCAGCGGTGGAGCATACAGGGGACCGCGCTCGCGGTAAAAACCCAGGTCAACATTAGCCGGAACGAGCGTCGTGTTTGGCACCGTTGCCGAAATCACGCGCACGCCTGCTTCGAAGAAACGTGGCTGCGTGCCCTGCAGGTTCAGCTGCGAGCGCAAGTAATAGCCATCCAGAACAGCTACACCATTTGTGACGGTGATAGACGGACTGCCGCCAGCGCCGGGGTTCGAGTCGCTAATCACCCACGTATTCGTGTTGACCTCCGTCCCGTCGAAGTAATCTTCCAGCGTCGGGCGCAGGCGAATTTCGCCGCCGCTGATGTTAGCCACCGACGTATCGGTCAGCACAGCGCACACCGCGCCGAAGTCGGCCGTGGTGGTCTGGGTGATGATGCCGGCGTTGCCGGTTTGGGCGAAGGCCCGCCGGGCCGGACTGGTGAGCGCGATGTGCATGAGCAGCAGCAACGCCGCGGCCGGCACGAGCGTCATGGCATACGCGCCGGTCTTGGTCAGCCGCTTATGGCCGCGGCGTGTGACAGAAAAAAGGTTGACGTATCGCATCGTTGTGTATTCCCCCTATTTGGGCTGAGCGTTCGCCTGGAGATTCATCGCCGGGCGACCAAGACGAAAACAACAGCAGTTCTCAAGAAATGAGCCTACCCATACATCACGGCGACGCTGTGCGCCCCACCCGGCAGCAACGCCTCGGCGTAAGCGATGCCGCCTACCTGCCGCTCGGCTGTGGCGGCTGTTTCGCCGTCCACATCGAATTGCACCAGCCGGGCAGCGCCGTGTCGCGCGGGTATCAGCAGCGCAATTTTCGCGTCTGCGCCCGCGTCTAGCGCCAGCTCGAAGGTGAGAGTCTGCTTTTCAGCGTCCCACTCCCGTGCTGTGGTGGTGGCATTGCTTCTGGCCTGGGTAAACCTCGTCCAGCGTTCGGCCGACCAAATGGGCATCCCTTTCTCCTCACAATAGTCGAGCGTCGCACCCAACCACTGCAATGCATCCGACATCCAAGGCCCCGGAATTGCAAACGGGTCAATATGAAATTGTGTAGATATTGCGGCGAACGCGCCATTGATTGCCCGATCTATTAAATCTTGCGAGATCGCGACCGCACTTGCAACATCCATCTTGGACAGGTTGCTGGCCCACGGCATGGTCAGCACCTGCTCGTCCACCAGCGGAGTGAGCTGCTGATAGATGTTCAGCAGTTGACCGCGGCCATCCACAAAGCGCATGGGCAGGCCACTGCCGGTGAAGTAGCCATAGGCCCATTCGCCGTCGGGCTTTTGGAAGGCCGGACCGACGTGGTAGTAATCCATGTTCATCCGCACGTCGTAGCCGGCCTGCACTTGGGCCGTGTCCGTCCAGCCGCTCCACAACACCCGGTGGGTGCGGGTCGAATCGAACCGCCCCAGACCCAGACCGGTGAACGCGTCCCAATACTCGCGCCAGCCCGCCTCCAGCCCACCTTCGACATACGGGTGTAGCGCGAATTCGTGCCCGCGCGCGCGCCAGCCGTCGGCATCGGCCGGCGTCACGTGCTGATCGCTGCTCAGGCGAGGGCCGATCAGCGGCAAAGCAGACGCCCATTCGCGCGCGCGGCGCACGGCGCGGCGGGGGGCATCAATCTGTTCAGGCGAGTAATACACCGACATCGTCCCGCCGCGCTGCTCCACCTGTTGCAACACCCGCTCGATCGCGCCGGGCGGGTTGGTGTGCGAGTCGCCGGTGGCCACCAGCAGGCTATCCGCGCGCTCGGGGAAGTACCACAGGCGCGGCAAGGGCGCTACTGCCGGCCGGCGCTGACTGATCGCATCGAGCAAATTGACCAAGAGCCGTTGTTGCTCGTCGGCCTGGGGCACCTGAATGCGGTCGAGGTCAATCCAGCCCACAAACATGTCGCAGGCGCGGATGCCATCCAACCCATCTCGATCCTGGTTGGCCCAGGCCGGGTTGCCCTGGCGGGTGTAGACCACGCTGCGCGCCAGGTCGAACGCCCACATGGCCGCCATGCCACGGCTGTTGCTGGAGCCAGCGTCGAGGGTGCGCAGCGTGACGGCCGGATGATCGCTGATCTCGCCTGCGCCGTCGCATAGCCAGGCGATCACGTCGGCGTTCGTCGCCCGATAGTGTTCGGCCGGGGCGTGCACCTGCAACGGCCCGGGGTCAATGCCCGCAGCGATGGCGTGCTGACTGGTGCGCAGATAGCCGTCATCGGTGTTGCCCGCAGAGCGGCGCACGCCCAGCACATCGGCCAGCAGGAAGTGCGGGCGCATGGCGATTAGCCCGCCGCCGCGTTCGACATGTGCGCGCAACTGGCCCGCCTGCTCCAGCGAAAGCGTGCCCTCGCCCAGCAACACAGTCTGCTCTGGCCGCAGCGCCGCCCAGTCGAAGCCGGCCAACGACGCTTCGACAAAACCCAGCACGCCCTCGGCGCGCAAGATCTCGCCCAGGAATGGGGCGAAGTTGGGCTGCGCGGCAGTGTTGGAAAGGACGACGATGTGGGCAGCTCTGATCTCCTCGCCCGATGCAGACGGCTGCACAGGCGCGGCGAGTGGTGATGCGTCGGGCAGTGGATCGCCCTGGCTCTCGGCCAACAGCCGCGCGCCGAGCAGTGCCGGCACGCCCACAAGCCCGGCTATGCCAGCGCCTTTCAAAAAATGGCGGCGATTTATCGTGCTCATGCGCAATCGCAACTAAGGCGAGCCAAACAAGGCGGGCAGATAGACGCGGCCCTTGGCCAGGTTGCCGCGCGTCGCTGTCGCTGTCGGTGTCGGCGTTGGTGTCGGCGTCATCGTCTCCGTTGACCCTGGGCTGGGCGTGCTGGTGGAGGTGGGCGTCGGTGTGTGGGGTGCCGTCGGCGTCTGGGTCGGTGTGGCCGTAGGCGTATTCGTGGGTGTACTCGTCGCGGTCGGCGTCGCGGTGTCCGTTGCTATAGCAGTGTTTGTGGGTGTTGGTGTGGGTGCACTGTTGGTAATCGTGACCCGGCCCACCTCCGGCGATTGCATCGGGTCACTGGTGGTCATCAGGATGCGATATTGCAGATAGCGGCGCGCCGGGCTTTGGATGGCGTTGCCGTTCAGCCCGGCCCAGCCCGACCACGTGCTGGCATCGTGCGATGTGCGGGTCTGAAAAGTGACGGAGGTACCGCCAGGCTCAGTCCCCTCCCACGTTAAGGTCAACCAAGCCGTAGTTTGGCCTGCGTCGAGCGGGCATGAGACGGTGTTGCCGCTGGATGCGTATTGCCCCGCCCGCACCCAATCCACTTGAATCGGGCGGTTGGACATTTGAGAGTACAACCACACCCACGAGCGCAGGCCCGTGTTGCCCATCATTGTGCCATCGAGTTGGTTTCCGTCGAGATAAAAGCTCGCATCTGTCGGCGTCCACTCGATGCGAAAGATATGCGGCTGCAACAGGTCTTCACCCGACACGCTGGTGTGCGTAATCACATACAACGGGTTGGCTTCGACGCCATCGCGTCCCCACGATAGCAGTTGGCTGTAGTCCGTGGCCAGGAAGAGCCGCGATCCCGTATCGGCAGTGCGCAGCAAGCCGGGATTCAATTCATCCATGGCCTGACCTTCATACGCGCCCTCACGAACAAAGCCCAGATCGGGCCAACCTGTGGGCAAGCCGCCCACGCGCAGCAGCGCGCGTGCCTCAAAGAAGCGCGTAGTGTCGGTGTCGCTGTCGATGGAGCGCAGCCAAGTGCCATCGAGATTGAGCCACCCGCCCGATTCATATGGCAAGGGCGTGTTGTAGAACCTGCGGGCATGGCCTGAAATCCAGCGCGTGGCATCAATCACGCCATCGTCAAAGTAATCCTCAATCGTCGCCGCCAGCCTGACTTCGCCGCCATCAGCACTGCTGACACGGGCACTGTTCAGTGTCGTGCAGGCTTGTGCGAAGTCGCTCACCGTATCGTGAATAAACATGTTGCCCTGGGCGTGTGCTGGGCGCACTTGGCCCGGTGGCGCCTGCGCCATCAGCCCAATGGCCGCGGTCAACACCGCCGCGATGATGGCCAGGCCGAACAGCCGCTGCCTCTTGAGCGCTGGCACAGTTGGCTGGGATAAATGGGATGAATGGGTGCGTTGTTGGCTCACAGCCGTGACCTCGATGCTGACGCCGGCGCATGGCGTCCGTCGTCGTTGCATTACGGGTTGTCGGTGCGCAGCGCGAGCGGCGCGAATACCCGCCATTCGCTTTCCAGCGTGGTGAACGTTTGATCGGCCGACCAAGCGGTGGCCGACAAGCCGTTGTCCGATTTGACCTGGTAGCAGTATTGCGTCAGCGGGGTCAGGCCGTTGAGCACCACACTGTGTTGAGCAGTTTGGATCGTGCTTGTGAGCACATCCGACAGGCTGGCGCACGTTTCGCCATAGCGCACCTGGCTGTTGGCAGGGATGTTGGTGTCCCAGCGCACGATGGCCTCGTTGGCCAGCGGGATGGCCTGGGGCGTCCCGTCAAACGCGACCGGCGGCAGCGGCGTCGGTGTCGGTGTCGGCGTGGGTGATGGGCCGGGTGTCGGCGATTTCGTGGGCGTGGGCGATGGCCCTGGCGTCGGCGTTGGCGTTCTCGTCGGCGTGCGGGTGGCGGTGGGTGTCCGCGTTGCTGTGGGCGTGTTCGTCGGCGTCGGCGTATCTATCGGCACATCCGTATTGGTCGGGGTGGGTGTGTTGGTCGAGGTGTTTGCGGGCGTTGGGTTGTTGAACGGCGGAATGTCGGCCGAGAAGACCGGGCCTGCTGGCGCGCTGCCGCCATATTGACATGTGCCATTGCTCGGCCCGCCGGCCGCGCCGGACGAATCCGTGATGCCGAAACCCGTTGTGCATGCTCCTGCCGGGCCTTCATCGAAGTGATACAGGCCGACGGTGTTTGCATCTGTGCTGAATGGCTGTGACGGCCGTGTGAAATTCGTGTTATATCGCAGCACATTCGATAGTCGAACCTCGTCCAGGAGACCGCTATAGGCGCTGCCGACGTCGTGCTTTTCGGCGCCGAAGACCAGATAGGGGTCGTTGGGCCACTGGGGCGGCGTCTGACGCGTCACGTCGTAGTCAATTCTGCCGTTAGGCCCATCAGCCTGCGCATTAAGCGTCCCATCCACATAGAGCCACAGAAAGCCATCGGATAAACGCCTCTGCACAGCGATGTGATGCCATGTGCCATCAGCTACGTTCGCGGTGCCACATAAGGTGTAACCTGCGGATCCATTATGAACGCCGAAGGCAATACGTCCATTGGCTAGCGCGATTCCGTAATCGCCAAATGAACCCGGCCCGAAAACATCCCGGTCAATTACCAAGTGCGCAAGCGTCCAATCATCAGATGCTGACGAACATACATGCCCGTTGTTGTTATCGCCAAGATTGGCCTTCATCCAGAACTCGATCGTGAAGTCACCATTGCCGACATTGACCGGCCGGGATGGGTTGCCCAAAGCAATGCGGACACGGTCAATATTGCCTGTGCCGTGACCGTAAAACCGTAGCGAGAAACCGCTGCCCTGTGCCTGGCTCGAAGATGGCCAGACAGCCAGCACGCCTGCGCATACTGCCAAGGCGGTGGTAAATGCCACCCAAGCAAGGCAAGTCTGTCGTGAAAGCCCAGTGTGCACGTGCATTGGAGTGGATTCGTGATTGATGTGTGGCGCGCTCTCCGTAGCGCGCCGCTGTTGGGTTAGCTGGGTCGCTACGGAGAGCGACCCCTACAGTCGCATACCAATTCGGAATGCGCTCTAGGGTAATAGTCGGGCTGGTGCGGCATTCCCACCCGTCATAAACGAAAAAGCCAGCCGCCATGATACACATGGGCGGCTGGTTAGACCTAACGTCGCAGTGACGATCCGCGTTAGCGATTAGCCGTCACCCAGGCGGGGTCATCGTTGGCGGGCGAGGTTGTGCCGCCGCGCGTGAGGGCGCTGCCGCCGCTCACCGCGTTGGCTGTGGTCTGGCCGCTGCCCTCGCTGAACGTCCATTGTCCAGCCGTGCCGGCATCCGGCGCAGGCAAGTTGGCCGGCGGCGTGAAGTTGGCCGAGTAGCGGACGGTGTTGGAGATGCGCACGTCGTCCACCGCGCCGTTGAAGAACGGATAACCGGCCACGCCGCCGATGCGCAAGTTTGGGCCTAGCTGAAGCGCCCCAGCGATCGTCATCTGGGCCGATGCTAAGCCGTTGATGTAGATACGCGCCACGCCCGCGTTGTAGGTGACGGCAACGTGATACCAGGTGTTGGCCGCCAACACCGTGTTGTTCTGGACGAACTGCCAGCCCTGGTCTGTTCTCACCCACAGCGTCGCCCGGCCGTTTTCAAATTCGATGGACCAGCCAGCGTCGAGATTGGCCTCGGCCAGGGCGACGCCGTTGACGGCGCTGACGCTTGGCCGCACCCACGCCTCGGCGGTGAATGCGTTGCCATTGATCGTCCGGCTGGTGAGTGCGAAATCGTCCGCGCCATCAAACTGCAAGGCGTAGTTCAGGGGCGCCGGTGTGTTGGTCGGCAGCACCGTCGGCGTTGGCGTTGGGCTGGGCGTTGGCGTGCTGATGGGTGTCAGTGTCGGTGTCGGTGTAGGAGTAGGAGTCGCAGTCGCACCGCCCACTGGACCGATATAGGTCTGGCGGCGCGACTCAAACGCATCGAAGAAGTAACCGCCGCGCGTGCCGCTGTCAATCCCGGCTATCGCCCCCAAACGCACGCGGTCTATGCGGCGCGTGTCGTTATCTACGCCCGTCATGTTGGCGCGCTGGGTTCCATCCACCCACAGCGTCAGCCCGCCATTGTTTGCGCCGGCGGCCGTCGCCGCGCGCCAATCGAGCTCGATGTAGTGCGGCGCGTCGGAGATATTGACCCAGGCACTGGTCGTCCAAGCAGTGCCGTCGTTCACCAAGGAGGCGCGGACGCGATATGCGCTGCCCGACCAGCCGAACTCCACACGCAACACGACCGTGGACGCGCCGGCGTAGCCGTAGAAGATGTAGTGCGCGTCGTTGGCCGCCATGCCGATCGAATTGGGATCGAAGTAAAAGCGCACGCGATAGCGCGGCTCGGCGACTGGCCGGTCGTCGGTGACATAGATGGCGGTGTTGTCGTCCAGCCAGGCATCCAGCCCGCGCGCGCCAATGATGGCGGCGGTGGTGGTGGAGTCTATGTCGTCCCCATCGGTCACAGCTGAGCTCCACGCGTTCAACCCAATCGCCTCGAATCCGTCGGCGAAGATGGCATCGCTCAGCGCAGGCGTTGGCGTTGCTGTTGGCGTCGAAGTCGGTGCCGCCGTATTCGTCGCTGTAGGTTGAGGGGTGTTGGTGTTGGTCGGGCTTGGCTGTGGTGTGTTGATTGATGTGGGCGTTGCAGTTGCAGTATTCGTCGCCGTTGGCTGGGGCGTGCTGGTTGGCGTGGCTGTGCTCGTGCTCGTCGGTGTCGCAGTATTGGTTGCCGTTGGCTGTGGCGTGTTGGTCGGCGTAGGTGTGTTTGTCGCCGTGGGCTGCGGCGTATTCGTCGGTGTTGCCGTCGGTTCAGGCGTGTTGGTGTTAGTCGCGGTCGGCTGTGGCGTGTTCGTCGGTGTCGGCGTAGGCTGCGGCGTCTCCGTGGCGACAGGAGCAGGTGTGACCGTCGCAGGTTCAGACGTTGCTGTGGCAGTAGCGGCAGGGTCAAGTGTTGCAGTTGCCGTTGCCGCCGTTGCAGTTGCCGTAGGAGGCAGCACCCAGGCGGGTGTGTCAAGGACGTATTCCGGCCCAGCCGGCGCAGCGCCGCCATAGAAACACTGCCCGTTACTTGGTCCACCCAATGCCTGCGAACTGTCCACGACCACACCCAGGCATGGCCCTAGCGGCCCTTCGTCAAAGCGGTATAGACCGGCGGTCGCAGCATCGGTCTGGAATGGCGTCACTGGGCGAGAGAAAGCCGTTGCGTAGCGCAGCACGGTCGAGATGCGTAACTCATCCAGCCAACCGCTGAACGCCGGGTAGTTCAGCCGGTTGCCCTCGCTCTGGCCGGCGTCGTGCTTCTCCGCGCCCAGCACGATGAACGGTTCGTTGCGGCAATACCCAGCCCAGACATTGGCCGGGCCTTGGCAATACTGCGGGCCGCGATAACTGGGCGTGGCACTGTCGGGGTAGGAGATGTCACCATCGGGGCCGTCGGCCTGCGTTTGCAGCGCACCATCCACGTAAAGCCACAACCAGCCATCGCTGACCCGGCGCTGCACCGCAACGTGATGCCATTGCCCATCCAGCACACTGGTCGTGCCACAAATGCTGAGCGATTGCTGCGCGTCATTGGTGACGCCGAAAACGATCCGCCCACCTCCATCAATGGATAGGCCATATTTGCGCCCCAGGGAGAAGCGATCCCGGTCGAGGACGATGTTGCCGTAGATCCAGTTCACATTCGCGCCGCATGCAACGGCAGGCGCGTTGTTCTCCGCATCCAATGCACGCAACCAGAATTCGATCGTGAAGTCGGTCGCGCCTACATCTACAGGCGGACCGGGCAGCGACGTCGCCGGGTCATCCACGCTGATCTTCACCCGATCAATGTCGTCCACGCCATGACCATAAAACCGCAGCGAATAGCCGGAAGGAGCAGGTTGAGACGCAACCTGTCTCGATGGCGCTAACACTGTGAATGTCAGCACAGCAACAACCCACACACTCGTGGCAAGCTGACGTATGGCGCTGTGCATGATGAGGCTCCCCCGATAGATCAAATTAACCCGCACGCCCGGGTGGGCATGGGATCTCGCGCATGTGTTGCGCGTTCAACCAGTCAACCAAACTTTGCATCGCGCCACGGTGATAGCGCGTCACCCACAGCGGGTCGCCCCAATCTATGGGACCAGCGCTGATATCAAACAAGGAGTGTTCACTACCCACGGCTATGTAATCAGTCGCGCCAAACGAAAAAGCTGCACGATGCGCTTGCACTGCATCTTTACTGATCACGTTCATGTTGGGTTCGCTATCCGAAACGATGATGTAAATCGGCGCTGCAATCGCAGCGATTCGATCCGGGCCTAGCAGGTTGGAGAGCAGCGCCACGCCGCGTGGCTGTTGCGCGCGTGCAAGTTCCGCGAAGCGGTCTGCAACGTGTTGCGTGCCAAGGCTTTGCGCAACGACAAACACATTGCAACGATCAAAGCCCTCCTCTTTCATCATCGCTTCGTAGGCGGCCAGCGCGTCGTCGGCTTCGCAGCAACCATACGCGCCGCCGCTCTTACCCGTGCCGCGCTTGTCGAATCGCATGACGGCGTAGCCCGCGCGCGTCAGAATCTCGGCCAGATAGCCGTAGGCGTCGCGCGTCACTGGCCCGGAATGATGAACGATAAAGACTAAGGGCGGGTTATCGGCCAGCGGCAAATCAAGTTCGCCCGCCAGCGTCACACCGCCCGATTCAAAGCGCAGTTCGCGTCGCTCGCGCACCAGACCGTCCAACGCGGGAGTGGGATAGGCATCGCCGCTGAGGGGATCGGTTGGGATGGGTGCGGGCGGTGATGTTGACGTCGGTGACGCAGTGGCACGCGAGGCCTCAGCAGCCTGCGACGCATGAGGTGTAACGATGACTGTGGGCGCCTGGCCAGATGTTTGCGCGCACGCGCTGCATGTTGCGCACACCATCAGACCAAGCGCCCACACCAAGAGCCGCTTCATGTCGGAGCCGATACGAGACGAAGTTGTCTTATCGTCCTGCTACGACCCATACAGGGTCATCCGAAGCAACGGACGTTGTCGCCCCCAGCGTGCCATTGTTCGCCCCGGCCGAACTGTCGGCCGTCGTCTGGCCCGCGCCCTCGCTGATGCGCCATTGGCCGACGGTGTTGGCATCGGCCGCAGGCAAGGTTGCCGGCGGCGTAAAGTCGGCCGTGTAGCGAACGGTGTTCGAGATGCGCACGTCATCCAGCCGGCCATTGAAGTAGGCATAGCCCGCCACGCCGCCAAAGCGCAAGTTAGTCGCCAGCGTCAGCGTCGCCCCCATCGTCGCCTGGGCCGAGGCTACGCCGTTCACGAACACGCGCGCCGCGCCGGCATTGTAGGTTGCGGCGATGTGATACCAGGTGTTGGCCGCCAGCACGGTGGTGTTCTGCACGATCTGCCAACCCGTATTGGTGCGCACCCATAGCGTCGCACGGCCAGCATCAATCTCAAGCGACCAACCAGCATCATCATTCGCCTCGGCAATGACCACGCCGTTCTCGTTGGCGATGCTTGGCCGCACCCACGCTTCCACCGTGAACGAATTGCCGTTGATCGTGCGGTTGGCCGCTACGATGTCGTTCGTGCCGTCGAACTCCAACGCAAAGTTGGCGCTGGGTGTCGGCGTCACCGTCGGCGTATTCGTCGGTATCGGTGTGTTGGTTGGCGTGGGCGATGGGCCAGGCGTCGGCGTGTTTGTTGGCACAGGCGTATTCGTCGGCGTATTGGTCGGCACAGGCGTTGGCGTGTTGGTGGGTGTGGGCGGCGGCCCACCACCGCCCGGGCGGCCAGATGTGATCCAGGCCGGGTCGGCGCTGTCCACGCCAGCAGTCGTACCCAGGGTGCCGTTGTTGGCTGGCGCAGCCGCATCGAAGATGGTCTGGCCGCTGCCCTCATTGATGGGCCACTGGTCAATCGTGTTCGCATCCGCCGCCGGCAGCGCATTTGGCGGCGTGAAGTTGGCCGTGTAGCGCACGACGTTCGACAGCCGGATGTCATCCAGCGCACCACCAAAGCGCGGGTACCCGGTCAGGTTGGCAAAGCGCAGCGCCGGGCCTTGCGTCAGCGTCGTGCCCACGCCGCCGGCAGCCGAGCCGATGCCGTTGACGAAGACGCGCGCCTGTCCGCCGCCATACGTCGCCGCGACGTGATACCACTGGCCGGCCAGCAACTGCGTTGTGTTCTGCACGGTCTGCCAGCCAACGTTTGTGCGCAGCCAGATCGTCGCGCGGCCACCATCCAGTTCCAACGACCAGCCTGCATCGTCGCTGGCGGTGGCGATCATGATCGCGTTCGCATTGTTTGCGGCCGGGCGCACCCAGCCTTCGATAGTCAGCGCGGCCGGGCTTGTCACCGTGTTCAGCACCACCACGTCGTCCACACCATCAAAGTTCAGGGCATCCGCCGTAACCGGCGCGGGCGTCGGCGTGTTGGTCGGCGTGGGTGTGTTCGATGGCACTGGTGTCGGCGTCGAGGTATTCGTCGGCGTGGGCGTTGGGCCGGGCGTCGGCGTATTGGTTGGCGCAGGTGTGTTCGTCTGCGTGGGCGTCGCGGCTGGCACGTTGGCCGTGAACGTGATGCGTTGAATTTCAGGCGATTGCAGCACGTCCGTCGTCGTCAGGTCGAGCCGGTATTGGAAGTATCGCGCGGCCGGGCTGGTGACGTTGTTGCCGCTGAGGGCCGACCATGCGCTCCAGTTCACGCCATCGCCCGATGTGCGCGTGGATACGGTGAAGCCCGTCCCCGCAGGCGTGATCGCGTCCCACGTCGCTTGGTTCCACGTCACGGTCTGGCCGGCGTCCTGCACGCACGAGGTGAATTGTCCGCTGGTTGGATACTGACCCATGCGCGTCCAATCCACGCGCATCGGGCTGTTCTCTGTGCCCGATGGCCATTGGTGATAGATGAAGCCCCACGTGTTCAGCGTTGCGATGCCGGGGATTGAGTTTTGATACACCCCATCCACATAGAAGCGCGCCTCATTGCCCACCCACTCGATGCGGAAGGTGTGATACTGCAACAGGTCAATCGTCGGGATGTCAATGTCAATCAGCGGCTGAGTCTGATCGCCATCGCGCCCGCGAATATAGGTCGTGTTGTCATCGCGCGTCACGAAGATGCGCAGCGCGCTGTCCGGCGGGAATGTGCTGCCGTATGAGAACGGCGGCAACTCTCGATAGAAGCCCAGGTCGGGGTAACCGGCGCGGCGGCCATCAATGCGCTGCTGCGCCCGCGCCTCGAAGAAGCGCGGCTGATACGGCTGGAAGTTGATCTGCGAGCGCAGGAAGCTCGCATCGAGCGTCAGGACGCCGCCGCTCATGATCTGCGGCGCGTTGTAGTAGCTATACACATTGCCGGTCAGCCAACGCGTCGTATCAACGCCGCTGCCACTGAAGTAGTCTTCCAGCGTGGGGGCCAGACGCACCTCGCCGCCATTTGCGTCGCTCACGCTGGTGTTCGTGCGCACCACGCACACCGGGCCGAAATCGGCCGTGGTGGTGTGGGTAAATCCATTCGTGCCGACGCCAGACGGCGTAGCCGTGGGTGTGGGTGGCAAAGGTGTATTCGTCGGCGTAGCCGTGGGCGTGGCCGTCGGCGTGTTGGTGGCCGTCGCCGTCGCGGTCGGCCCAGGCGTGGGCGTGTTGGTCGGTGTAGCCGTCGGTTCTGGCGTATTGGTCGCGGTGGGCGTGGGTGTGGCTGCGCCAGCCGGCAGCCAGTCAATCGTCACCCGCTGGACTTCAGGCGATTGCAGCGTGTTCGATGTCGTCAGGTCGAGCCGATATTGCAAGAAGCGGCCATCTGGGCTGGCGATGGTTGTGCCGCTGACCGCAGCCCAATCGCTCCACGTCACCCCATCCACCGATGTCCGCGTCAGGATGGCCGCGCCCGTTCCGGCTGGCGCAACGATGTCCGCCGACAGCGTCGTCCAGTCCACCACTGCGCCAGCGTCCTGCTGACAGGATGTGAACGATCCGCTGGCAGCGTATTGGCCGGCGCGGGCCCAGTCCACCACCAGCGGGCTGTTCGTCGTGCCGATGGGGTTCTGGGAGTACAAGAACGCCCAGGTGTCCATGCTGTCAATGCCGGCGTGCGGCAAGGCATCACCGCTGGATTGCTGAACCAAGACGCCGTCAATGAAATAGTTGGTCGTGGTCGCGTCCCACTCGATGCGGAAAGTGCGCATCTGGGCCTGCTCGGCCAGGGTGTTGAGGTTGGTCAGGTTGGTGGTGAAGCCGGTGGCCGCCCCATCGCGCGAAAGGGCGTACACGTAGGTAGGATTGGCCGCATCGCGCCCGACGAACATGCGGAAGTTCGTGCTGGCCGTCGTCGGCGAGAGCAGCGGGCCGCGGTCGCGGTAGAAGCCCAAGTCCCACGGGCTGGGCGGTTGCAAGGCCGCGTTCACCACCTGCGCGCGCGCCTCAAAGAAGCGCGGTCGCACCGGGTTCATGTTCAGTTGCGAGCGCAGATAGTGCCCATCGAGCGTGAGCACACCACCCGCAACTGCTGGCTGGGCTGGATTGCCGCCCGCGCCGGGGTTGGAGCGTTCGGTGATCCAACGTGTAACGTCTACCGCCGCGCCGGAGAAGTAGTCTTCCAACGTGGCGGCCAGGCGCACCTCACCGCCGTTGGCGTCGCTCACACTGGTGCCAGCGTTGACTACGCACACTGGTGAGAAATCGGCAACCGTGGTGTGAGTGATCGTGCCGCCGGTCTGGGCTTGCGCCACGCGCGCAGGCAGCACCGAGATGACGTTCAGAGGGAGCAGCGCACCCAACAAGGACGCCACGCACAGCAGCGTGACAAACGGCAAGAAGCCCTTGCGGGCCGTGAGCGCCTTGAGCGGCGATGAGCTGATTGACGAGCCTGACATACTCCCTCCCCAACAAACCTCGTTAACTTAAGATACGACCTATCCCCCCGGCTCGCGGCGTCGCATGCGCTTGTAGCGCGCATTGAACGTCTCGTGGTCGCTGATCTCCACCTTCACTGGAACTTTGAACGACGCTAGGCGCTCGCGGCAATAGGCTCGCATGCGCGACTTGAACGATTGCAAGTCTTCTGGCGCAAAAAGATTTACCCGGGCCGTGACTATACTACCGGTGATCGGGTTTTTCTCCCCTATTACTACGGCGTCCTTGACGTTTTGCATCTGCAACAGGACGCTTTCGACCTCGGCCGGATACACCTTCTGCCCGCCAACGTTGATGATCTCAGTTTGCCGGCCCAGAATCTTGATGTATTCGCCGCTCTCATCCACCTCGACCATGTCGCCCGTGTTCATCCAACCCTCGGCGTCGAACGGGCTGGGCGCGTTCAGATAGCCCATCATGGCCGATTGCGCCCTGATCCACAGCGTGCCATCCACGATCTTGGTCTCATACCCTTCGCCGCCCACCTTGACCCACAGTGAGCCGGATTCCTTCGACTTCGACCGCAGGATGCCCAGCTCCGACAGACCATAGGTCTGCTGGAGTTTGACGTTCGGGAACAGCTCGTGGATGCGGGTAAGCGTGCTGGCCGGCATCACTTCCGTCCCATACGTGATCAATTTGAGCGAACTCAGGTCGTAGCGCTTGTAAGCCTCCGAAATCAACAGCAAATTCAAGAACGTCGGCGATGTCGGCAGCATCTCGGCCTTGTCGCGATCAATCGCCTGACACACAATTTCCGGATCGCGATCCCGGATTGAAATGACCGCGCCGCCATTCGACAGCGTATACAGCAACGTGTTGATGCCGCCGATGTGATCGAGCAGCAAGAACGTGATGGTGCGCATCCGCTGTCGCGGCGTCTTGAACTTCTCCAGCAAGGGCGTGAAGTTGTGCAGGGCAGCCTTGCTCTTGCCAGTTGATCCAGACGAAAACAACACCAGACCCGGCTCACCCATGTCGCGCAACTTCAGGGTGAGCGGGTTAGACGGCGTGACTTCACGCCGCTGCACGCTCCATACATCCTGATAGTCGAGCGAGACGACATATTCCACCTCGGAAATGGCCAGGAATTCGTCCCGATGCACCTCGGCCGCCTTGGTCAGCGGCACAATAATCGCTTTGCGTTCGATCAACGCCAGCAACAATGCGCAAGCTGTTGGCGTGTAATCGCCATTCAAACTGACGACTGCGCCAGGCGCGATATTTTGTTCGTCAAGATAGTTGCGCCAGTGCGCCACCTGGTCCAGCAGTTCGCCATAGGTCGTTGCGCGCTCCTGCCAGAACAAAAAGGGTTCAGCGGCCCACTGCTGCATCCGCTCGAACAACCACTGGATGCTCATCATTCACCTCCACGCGCGCCTTGCCCAGGGCTGGCGCCACCACCGCAGCCAGGCCATATAGCACCGCCGCGCCAATCAACGACACCGTAAAGCTGGAGAACATGCTGACCAGCACGACCAGCGTGGACCCCAGCACCGAGAAAATGCCGTTCATGCCCCACGCCCACGGCACGAGGTTGCCGGCCTTCTGGCCGATCTCGCGCAACCCAGTTGGGAATGGCATGCCCATCACGAACGCCAGCGGCGCGATCAGCACGATGCTGACCAAGACGCGCGCCACATCCGGCAGACCCAGCAGCGCCCCGAACACGACCGGCAGCGCGATGACATACAGCAGGATCAACGCCAGGAGCACGCACAGCACGGCGCGCAGTTGCGAGAGCGATTTGAGGAGCCGCTGCGCCGTCAGGCTGCCGAACGCCGAGAAGAACAGCATGCTGAAGATCGTCGTGGTGATGGCGTGGGTGGGATAGCCGATGAACAGCGTAAAGCGCTGGATCAACACGATCTGCACGAACATGTAGCCCATGCCAAGCGCGCTGAAATAGGTCAGCATTTCGAGCGCGTGCGGCGTGCGCAGACCGGAACGCTGGTTGCGCCACAGCGGCACGATGATGAACAGCAGCGCCGCCAGCAGCGTGAAGCCCATCATCGCGATCAGGATGATGTTGCCGATCGGGATGCGCGAACTCAGGTTGCCGCTGCGCGCCCCACCCTCCAACAGGCGCTCCCACTTGAAGTAGTTGTAATAGAACGGGTGGTCATCGGTCACGGGATAGATGTTGAACGCATACTCGCGCTCAAAGGCGCGCGGATCGGCCGCATTCAAGTAGTTCGCGTAGGGCGTGTCGAGCTGCCTGAATGGCTCATGCAACACCGGGAACGCATTCGCCTTCGCCCATGCATCCAGCGCCACAATTTGCTCCGCAGTAAACGGCGCGCGCGACACCAGCAGGTTGATGGCCGTGTTGGTGTCGTTGGCCACGACGACGATGTGATCCGCTGGATTTTGCACGCCCATCTTGCGTAACGCCTCGGCCGCAAGGCCAGTCAGGCGCAGCGTCTCGATGGGCGGGTCGCTGGCAGCGCGCGTCCAGGAGAAGATGCCATCGGGGGTGAGCTTGTTCAACGCCAACTCGAATGCCTCGACCGTATACAGATACGCCTCCGACAGCACATAGGCGCCGGAGTTCAACGCCGCGATGTTGTCGAGGCCAATGCCCTGGATCACATCGAACTGGCCACTGTCGCGGGTCAGAAAGCTGCGACCCTCTGCGGTCAACACTTCGGTGTCGGGGTCATCAGCCAGCCGGCCAATCAGGTCGGCATAGCGGTTCTGCACCAGATCAATCACGTCGGAGTTGATGTCTATCGCCACGACCTTGCTGGCGTCGTATTGCTTGGCCAGCAGAATGTCCACGCCGCCGCCGACGCCAATCAGCAGCGTATTAGGCTGCTCTGGACCGATGACGTACGGCGCGGCGATCACCGCCTGCTTGAGGAAGTCGAACTTCGACAGGTCGCCGTCATATTCAAACAAGCCGGTCATAGACGTGCCATCCAGCGTGACGAAGCGCAGTGAATAGTCACGCGGTGGGGCACTGCTCAAATAGGCTTTGCTCACGCCGCCGACGATCATCGGCTCGTTGACCGTGGTCAACGGCGTCACATCCACGCGCGCCACCGGGTTCCAGCGGGTGTATTCCGGGTAGGTCGTGTTTGACAGCGCCAACGCCAGGTGCAGCGGCTTGGACTCCGGGATGGGCAACGGCACCGGCCGAATAATCGAAATCAGCAACAGGGCGATCTGGCCGATGGCCGCTGCCGGCATCACCCAGCGCAGTTTGGGCAGAGCCACGCCAAATAGCGCGGCCGCGACCAACGCCAGCAGCGCGATCAGGATCATGGCGCTTGGCCCGCCGATGGCCTGCACGATCCAGGTCACTACCAACGTGCTGGCGCTCGCGCCCAACAGATCGGCAAAATACAGCCGGTGCGACAGGTTCGACCAGGCGCTGAACGCGCTGGCGATCACCAGCCCGCCAAGCATGAACGTCGCGAACAGGCAAACGAAGTAGAGGGCCAGACCCAACAGCGTGGGCAACAGATCGCTCATCCGCAACGGGTCGAATTGCACGACAGTGATGGCCAGCAACGTGACCAGCACGCTGATGCTAAAGGCCAGCGACATCACGCCAAGCCGGCGCGTCAGCACGTCCTTCTTCCAGTTGCGCACGGCCAGGAAGACGCCCGCCGCGCCGCCGCCCAGCAAGGCAATGCCCACGATCAGGTAGGTGAAGTGATGCCAGATCATGATGCTGAAAATGCGGGTGAAGATCACCTGCAGCGCCAGCACGCTGGCCGAAATCAGGGCTACGCCCAGATAGGGTCGTAGGCCGCTTGCGTCTTTTGTGTTCATTACCCCTCTGCTCCCTCGTCTGTATGCGCTCGAACTTAGCTCACGCCACCCAGCGTGATCACTTGTCCAGTCACGTAGTCGCTCTCTGGTCGGATGAAAAAGTCAATGACGTTTGCCACATCCTCGAAGCGGCCGAGCCGTTTGATGGCAAGCTGGTCAATGATGTTCTGAATCTTGTCCTTGGGCACGTTCTTGATCAGGTCGGTCTCGATCGGCGTCGGCGCGACCACGTTGCACGTGATGCCGTAGGCCGCCACCTCTTTGGCCAGCACTTGCGAGAACGTGACGACCGCGCTCTTGGACGCAGCGTAGATGGCCTCACCCTCCAGCTTGAGCGGCACGGCCACCGTGCTGACGTTGACGATGCGGCCATAGCGCCGGCGTTGCATCAGCTTAGCGGCCTCGCGGCACAACAAAAACGTGCCGTTGAAATTGGTTTGCAAGATGCGTTGCACCGCCGATGCAGGCGTGAGCAGGATGTGGTTCATCGAAGCCACGCCGGCGTTGTTGATCAGGATATCCAACCGGCCGTGTTGCTTGTTCACGGCCGAGAGCATCGCCTTCACGTGGGCCTCGTCGGACACGTCGGCGGTGTGATGGGTGTAATTCGGCAGCGTCCACTCCGGTGCTGCCCGGCTGCAACCCACCACCTGCATGCCGCGCGCGGCAAAACGCTCGGCCAGGAATCGGCCGATGCCCTTGCGCGTGCCGGTGATCAAGACAACAGGTGCGTCGGTCACGAATTTGCCGCAAGCTGGCACACATAGTCGGCCAGCGTGCCAACCGAGAGGAATGGGCTGCGGGTCTGCGACATGGCGCGCTCGTCGGCCAGGACCAGGGCCACGCCGTGCTGTTCTTCCACTTGCTGCTCCACGTCCACAATCAACGTGACCAGACCCATTGAATCGAGCACGGCCGAGCGGCCCAGCAGGCGCGTCTCCTCGGATAGTTCGGCCAGATTCACGTCCGAGCCGCTGGACGACAGCACATCGCGCAAGCTGGTCAATATCAATTGAGCGACTTGCTCACGTGCAATAGATGGCGTGTGTGTACTCATGTTGTCTCTACCTGCTTGTTTGTCGCATGCGCCCGCAATTTGCGCACGCGGGTGTGAGTGGCAGTATCGCGCCAAAGCGCGCTGGCGTCGCTGGCGTTACTTGCGCCGGAACAGTTCATACTGACCGATCGTCGTCACGTAGTCATACTGCGCTTGTATTTTCTCGAATGGATAGGCGTTTACCCAGCGCGAGAACTCGCCCGCCAACACGTAGTCGGGTGACAGCGCAGTGAAGTCGTATAGCTCCGCCACCGGCGTATCCCCCTGCCACACCTGGCGCACGGCCCGGTTCAGCATCAACTGGGGCGGATAGTGGTAGCGGTGATCCGTCAGGAAGCCCATCTGCGGCTCCCACGTTTCCACCAGCGCGTCCGGCGCGACGTTGGCGTTCATATAGTCGGCCATGGCGAACGAATCGGGCGCCGGCTCACGCACGATGCTGAGCGCGGTACGCCCAGCTGGCAGCACGATCATCAATGCCAACACACCCAAGGCAGCCAGCGGTGCGACGCGCATTGGCCAGCCACTCGCCCGTTCGCGCACGCCGTGCCACATGCCGCGCAGGTCAAAGCCATTGGTCAGGTCGTGAAACAGGCGCGCCACAAACAGCGACGCAAACGCCAAGCCGATGAAGGCGTAGCGAATCCAGCTCACCGAGGCCACGACATACCAGACCAGATTCAGCACCACCAGCAAAAAGATGATGTTCCACTGCTGTTGCGTCTGTCGCGACTCAGCTACGGCAACCTGAGCATTTGCGGTGCGTTTGGGCCGGGCAAAGGCCACGTAGGCGCCATAGGCCAGCGCCGGGATGAGCAAAAAGAAGAACGCGCGGAAGCTGATGATCTCGCGCAGGCTGCGCATCATCAGTTCACGCGAGAAGACGGCGGCCGCGCCGGCGGTAAACTCGCGCAGCGAGGCAAAATTCTCACTGATCGTGGATGGGCCGAGGTAGACCAGCGTGAACAATTGCCACAGGCCAAACACGGTCGCGGTCACGATGCCCGGCACCAGAAACACGCGCTGGGGAGCGCCGCGAAAATAGACCAGGTTTAAGCCCCATGCCAGCAACAGCGCCGGCGCGACCACGAGCAGATATTGATACTTTGTAACGACGCCCAGGCCGAGCAACAATCCAACAGCAGCCAGCCGCAGCCAACCAGACTTCGACCAGCCGGTGAACCACAGCAGCAGACCAGCCAGGATGAAGAACAGGCCGGGCACTTCGCCCAGCACTTGACGGCCATACTCGAACAACGAGATGCTCTGCGAGGTGACGAAGATCGCCGTCGCCGCCCAGGCCAGCTTTGCCCCGCCCAACACCTTGGCCAGTTGAAAGAACACGACGATGGTCGCCAGCAAGTAGATCACCATGACCAGCCGCGCCTGTAACAGCCCGATGCCAAAGGCCTGAAACGCGCCGGCAATTGGCAGCAACACAGTCGGCCCGACGCCGATGGTGGGCCCATAGTGGCGATAGCCCTCGCTGCTCAGGTCGGCATACACGCCGTGCGTGACAAACGTCTTGGGCACGTGCAGATGCGAGCCTTCGTCATACCACGTGCGCGGGAAGTGGGTCAGGTTCCACAGCGCAAAAAAGAGGATCAGCCCGGCGCAGGCGACGATGGCGAACGTCCTGAGCGCGCTGTTGGCGCGAGGGTTGACAGAAGCACCTGCAACAGGGTGGCTGTAATTTGCGTTCATGCCGCTTCCAGCTGTGGTTGTGGCACAGCCACGCTTGGGCGAACGTTGGTGCGGATCAAATCCGCGGCCTCGTGTCCGTGCCGGCTGACCGATTCGCCGTTGGTCAACGCCGGGTAAATCTGCGCCGTCGTGACCAGATACAGGTTGTCCACCGGCGTCTTCACCGTGGGGATCAAGTCGGTCGAGTTCAAGCCGTGCAACGGCTCGACATAGCGCTCACGATGCACCAGAAAATAGCGGATGGACTGTGGGTTGAAGCTGGGGAACATGGACTTCAGGTTGTCCAGCCACACTTGTTTGATCTCGGCATCAGACTTGTTCAGCCAATCACTGCCGGGCGCGGTGTATTTGGGCAGATAGACCAGGTGATGCCCGCCGACGTATTTCGGATCAATGAAGGTCGTGGTCTCGATCACGCCTGTGAACGGCACACGGTCGTCGGTGATGTTGAGCGTCCAATAGCCGGTCAGCGGCTTGTCCAGCACCATCAGCGGACACACGATGCCCAGATAGTCCGTCTTGCCCAGAAAGTCGTGGTAGGCCTTGCTGGCATTTGGGATGAGCTTCTTGAAAATTGGCGTCTGCGAGGTCACGGCCACGGCGTCGTATGACTTGTATTGGCCGTTGACCTTGAGGCCGGTGGCGCGTTCACCCTGGGCAGTCTTCTCGATGACCACTTCTTGCACCGGCGTCTTGAGGTGAATCTTGCCGCCGGTTGCTTCGATCCGCTCTGCCATCGCCTTGATGAGTGTGATGTAGCCGCCGATGATGTGACCAGCCATCTCCTTCTGGCTCGCGCCCTGGCGGGTGGACTTCACCCGCACCAGGCGCGACCACATCCACGTGGCCGGCACGTTGCTGAAGTCGCCGTCGAACTTGGCCTTGAGCATCGGCCGCCAGATGTTCTTGTATGTGCCGGGGCCGCTCCACTTCAACAGCCAATCCTCGACGCTCACGCCCTCCAGCTCGTGCCAATCGCTGACGCGCTGGGCATTGAGCACCGTCACGCCCAGGCGGACGCGATCCACCATGCTCAACGGTGGAAACTTCAAAAACTCGATGACGTTGTTCATCGAGTAGATCCGGTTGTCGAAATAGAAACCGGTCTTGGTTTCCTTGAAGCGCATCTGACCGGCGATGCCGAGTTCGCTGCACAACTCGTTCAAGTGCGCATCGCTGGACAAGATCGCGTGATAAAAGCGATCCACCTCAGTGCCATCCGGCAGCGTCAGCGGACCGGCCAGGCCACCCAGCACGGGTGAGGCTTCAAAGACCTCAACTTGTGCGCCGGTCTTCGCCAGGTAATAGGCGAGGGTGATGCCCATGATCCCCCCGCCGACGATTGCGATATTCATTGCTACCCCTTAAGCGAGGCTCGCTTCCAAAATCGTTGCGATCCGCCGGGCGGCCGTACCGTCACCCAGCACAGGCGGGTGTTCGGCTGGCGTCTCAAAGTTACGCCACGCCCGCACGATCTCGTGACAGTCTGCGCCGACCAGCTTGTTCCAGCCGGCCTCGACCGTCTCCGTCCATTCCGTCTCGTCGCGCAAGGTCAAGCAGGGCTTGGCGAAGAAGTAAGCCTCGCGCTGTACACCGCCGGAGTCGGTGGCGATCATGCGGGCATTCTCCTCCAACACCATCATGTCGTAATAGCCAGCCGGCTCGGTCGTCTTTACATGCGGCGCAAATGTCGCGCCGATGCGCTGCAACGCGTTGTGCGTGCGCGGGTGCACCGGAAAGACGATCGTCTCGCCCACCGCGTTCAGCGCATCCACGATGCCGCGCAACCGAACGGGGTCGTCGGTATTGGCGGCGCGGTGCACGGTGACGAGCACATAGCCGCCGGCTTGCAGGCCGAGCCGCTGCAACACATCCGACTTTTGCCGGGCGATGGGGCGATGCTGCAAATTCGCGTCCAGCATCACGTCGCCGGTCACGTGCACACCGTTCGTCACGCCTTCGTTTGCCAGGTGTCCCCTAGCGGTGTCACTGACGCAGAACAAGAGGTTGGACAGGTGATCTGCCGCGACGCGGTTGATCTCTTCGGGCATGCGCCGGTCGAAGCTGCGCTCGCCCGATTCGATGTGCGCGACCGGGACGTTCAGCTTGCTGGCGACCAACGCGCCGGCCAATGTGCTGTTCGTGTCGCCCCGGATGATGACCAGATCGGGCTTTTCTGCCAGCAACACGTCCTCCATCCCTGTCATCATGCCCGCCGTCTGCCGGGCGTGCGAGCCTGAGCCTGCCTCGAGGTTGTAGTCGGGTGCGGGCACACCCAATTCATCGAAGAACGTCTGCGACATCAAATAGTCGTAGTGCTGGCCGGTGTGCACCAGCACTTCGTGATGTCGCTCGCGCAAGACGAGGCTGACGGGCGCGGCCTGGATAAATTCAGGCCGCGCGCCGACGATCGAAACGATTTTCAAGTCGCGCGGCTCCTATGCGCTCAGGCGCTTTGGGTGTTGACGACGGTCGGCGTGACGCGATGATCCACCAGTGGCTTGATCTTCAACTGATGCAGCAGCACCTTCCACTGAAAGCCGAGGTGCGAGCGGATGGTGCGGGCCAGCTTGGCCTTGGACACGCCATGCTGGCGCGAATACAACACGGCCGGGAATTCAGCCACGCTGTAACCGGTGAGCATCGCCTTGACCATCAGTTCTGTGCCACCGAGGAAGCCGTTCGACTCGAAGGTCACATCCTGCACCACCGGACGGCGATAAGCGCGATACAGGGCGGTGTAGGTGTGGACGCCGGCCCCGGCCAACAGCACGCGATAGATCAACGATGCGCCCTGGCTGAGCAACAGCCGGTAGCCCGGCACGCCCTCCATGCTGCCATTTGGGTGATAGGGCGAGGCGGTCACGATATCCACACCCGGCTTGAGGTAATCCAGCAGCGTAGGGATGGATTCAAATTTGTAGGTGCCGTCGCTGTCGGTGGTGACAACGATCTCACCGGTCGCTGCCGCCAGGCCATTGCGCACTGCTGCGCCCAGACCCTGGTTCACCTCATGCTTGACGAACTTGAACGTCAGGCCGGGGATGTCGGTCATCGGCCCAAACGTGTCGTTGAGCAGTCGCCATGTGTTGTCGCGGCTGCCGTCATCAACAAAAATGACTTCGACGGGCTGCGTTGCCGCCAGTGCCGTCGCTACTGGCAGGAACTCATCACGGAGTTTTTGTATCCCGTCCTCTTCGTTGAAGCACGGGATAACGATTGAAATACTCACTTCCCCCCTCCTTTGCATTAATGTTCACTATTGCTTACTGTTAATTCACGGTTGCAACTTATGCGCAGGCCGGTATCGGCTCGATTGCACTGGGTTGAACTTTCTTGCTGCCGAGATTGTCGTAAATGGCGTCCCGAATCTGCATCGCCAGTTTCAAGGCGCGCATACCATCGCGGGCCGAGACGATGGGCAACCGGTCTTCGATCACGCAGTCGGTGAAATGCTCCAGCTCAAGAAACAGTGGTTCTGAACCAGGGACATAAATTCGCTCGATCACGCTCTCCTGGCGATAGCCGTGCACCGCGCGCTGCAAATATTCGCCCGTGGTGCGGCGATGGGCCAGCACGGACTTGTTGAGCAGGTCAGCTACGACATACGTCTCGCGCGCCGTTACCTCGATCTGGCGCACCTTCTCCTCGGTCACGCGTGATGCCGTCATCGTCATCAGCAGGCCGGAATCGAAGCGCAACTGCACATTGGCATGGTCAATCTGATCGCTGAACACGCGGAAGCCCTGCGCATTCAGGCATGTTGGTTGCTGCGCTGTCAGATCCAACGCCAAATCCGTGTCGTGCACCATCAAGTCCAGCACCACGTCCACGTCCTTGTTGCTGCCGTCGAAGGCGCTCAGGCGGCGGATGTCAATGGCCAGCACGCCAATCGACTCGATCACGTTCTTGAGTTCGCGGTACGCCGGGTTGAACCGCTCGATGTGCCCGACCTGAACGACCAACTTGCTCCGCTCGGCCATCTCCACCAATGTGCACGCCTGCTGCACAGTCTGGGTAATGGGCTTCTCGATAAAAACGTGAATGCCGCGTTCGAGGCAGTGCATGGCCAGATCGAAGTGCATGGGCGTGGGTGTGGCGATGCTGACCGCCTGCACCTTGTCCAACATCTGATCCAGATTAGCGAAGTAGTCTGTCTCGTACTGCCGCGCCGCGCGTTCACCCACCTCCGCAAACGCATCACACACGCCCACAAGCTCCACATGCCGCAATGTTGTGAACACCCGGCAGTGGTTCTTGCCCATTCGACCTGCGCCAACGACGCCTACTTTGATCCTGTTCATTTCCCCCTCGATAAACAAAACACGGCATGCCGCGCGAGGATGCGCAGAATGCTGTGCCACACAACAACGCCAGGCGGCGTTGCAATGTGGAAGATTATAGAGATTGTCGAGAGACTCCGCAAACTCTGCGCGATCTTGGGGGAACTTTGTCGAAGTGGCTGGGATCGGGCTCAAGCCCGCGCTGGGTTAAGTGGGATCGGGCATCACCCAGCCACAAGCCGGGCAGCGCCATTGTCCATCCACCTGTTGCAGCTTCGTGCCATCGGCGCACACATAGCCGGTCAGCCGGGCCGGCATGCCGACGACCAGACCATGATCCGGCACATCGCGGGTGACGACCGCGCCGGCCGCGACCATGGCCCACCGGCCAACCGTGACGTTTGGCAACACCAGCGCGCCCGCACCGATGGCCGCGCCATGCCGGATGAGGATTTTGCCCACCTCCCAGTCGTCGTTGCCCTTCAGGCTACCGTCACGGTTGATGGCGCGCGGGCGGACGTCGTTGGTCAGGCAGGCGCGTGGGCCGATGAACACGCCATCCTCCAGCGTCGCCCCGTGATACAGCAGTGCGCTGTTCTGAATTTTGCAGTTGTCGCCGACGGAGACGCCAAAGTCAATGTAGGCGTCCTTGCCGACGATGCAGTTGCGGCCCAAGGTCACGTCTTCGCGGATGTGCACGTTGTTCCAGATGCGGCAACCATCGCCGATATGGGCGCGCGGCGAGACTTCGGCCGTGGGGTGAATCCTGATGTTTGCGCTCATGCGGGTGCGCCTGTCTTGAAATAGGCCACGGTCTGCGCCAGGCCCTCGGCCACGCCGACCGTGGGCGCCCAGCCCAGCTCGTGTTTGGCTTTGGCCGGGTCTATACAGCTTAGCCGCACCTCGCCTGGCTTGGCTGGCCCGTGAGCTTCGGGCAGGGTGTAGCCGGTCGCCTTTGCCAGCTCCCGAAACACGGTGTTGATGTCGGTCGTCACGCCGGTGCCGATGTTGTAGATGCCGCTGCCCTGATGGGCCGCGATGAAGTTCGCCCGCGCCACATCGCCCACAAAGGCGAAGTCGCGCTGCTGCAAGCCATCACCGTAGATCACGGCCGGCTCGTTGCGCAACATGCGCGCGGTGAAGATGGCGACGACGCCTGCTTCGCCATGCGCGTTTTGGCGCGGGCCATACACGTTGCCATAGCGCAGCGCGCAATAGTCGAGGCCATAGTTGTGGCGATAGCTGAACAGATAATGCTCGCACGACAACTTGCTCACTCCATAGAAATCCAGCGGGTGTGCGCTGGCGGTTTCCGGTGTGGGCACCTGCTCGTGATCGCCATAGATCGCGCCGCCGGTTGAGGCGAACGTGACCTTGCGCACGCCGTGCTTGCGCGCCGCCTCCAACAGCCGAATCGTGCCGATGATGTTGACCTCGGCATACACGTCCGGCTCACGCAGGCTGGCCCGCACATCGGCCATGGCTGCCTGATGCGACACGATGACGGGTTTCTCCTGCGCAAAGATGCGCTCCAGCGCCGCAGCATCCCGAATGTCGGCTTCGTAGAAGCGCGCCTTTGGGTTGAGGTTGGCGCGGTTGCCGGTCAGCAGGTTATCAATCGCGGCCACTTCATAGCCGCCGGTGATGAACGCGTCCACAACATGCGAGCCGATGAACCCGGCTCCTCCGGTGACGATGACTGTGTCTGCCATATTGATTGCGTGTTATCCCCCAGGCGTTTTGAGTTGCGGGTGCCAATCCTCAGCGCTCAGCGCCGCCGCCGCAGCTTAAAGCTTACGATGGCCCCAATGACGATGACGAGCACGACCAACCCACCCGCCAGCAAGATAAAGGTAGGCCCTTGCGCCGCGCTGCCCCCGCTATCTGATGATGTGGTTGGGACTACAACCGGTGGCGGCGCGGTCGGTGGCGGCGTCATGGTCGGCGGCGGCGTCATGGTTGGCGCTGGCGTAAAGGTCGGTAGTGGGGCTAGTTGGGCTGGGGCGACGGCACGGAATGTGCCGAAGGGGACGTTGACGCTCAGACCATCGGCCTGCAACGCCTGTACCCGCAGAACCGCGCCAAGTTCACCTTTGCTGGCGCTCAGCGCCGCCACAGCGTAATTGCCGCTTTCGGCCGCCTGGCCCAGGCTGTTTGTCTCCACTGCCGACCACTCGCTCCCTTGCCATTGCGTGAACAGCAGCGCACCGGTGCCGCTCGGCCCGCGACCCGCACCAACCAGATACAGCCGGCCCGCGCCATCCCCGATCAGTGAGACGCGCCCGGTCAAATCCTCCATACCCGGAACCCGATCAGCAGCGGCCCAATTGTTGCCGCCATCTGGAGACACAACAAACCAGGCATCCGACAGACCCGACGCAGGCGCAGGCTGCGCATTCGTCCATGCCAGCGCCAGCGTTTGATCGGACACGGCAATGTGTGGGGCCGCTATGTCCCCCTCGGCAATTTGGACCGGGCTGCTCCAACTCACACCGTCGGTTGATCGGGTGTAATAGACGGCGCGAGGCGCAGTCGAACCGGGTGGGCCGGTCTTCAGCCACACAGCATGCAACGTGTTATTGCGCACATCAAGCACCAGACGAATGGCGTCGAGGCTGTCCCAGCCCGCCGCAGCCGCATCAAATACGAGCGTGGGTTGTTTCCATGTCTCCCCGCCATCTGTTGATTGAGTGAGATACACGCCCCGGCCTTCGTTGAACGGCACGACGTAAGCTACATACAGCACTTTGCCACGCGGGTCGGCCACGATATCTGCGGAACTGCCGAGCGGTGTGACAGCAGGCAACGGCACAGGCGCGCTCCAGCCCTGTGATGTATTGGCGTCTCGGCCAAACGCGCTGCTGTAAAAGATGCGCCCGTTCGAGCCGCCACTCCACACCACATGCAGACGGTCTTCGCTATCCACCGCCAGGTTGGGCAAATCCACCTTGACGGCATTTTGATCACTGGCGGCGTTGGCAGCGTTGGCAGGCATCATGCGCATGACCTGCGCAGCATCCGTCCACTGGCCGTTCGCCAGCACCGAGGCATACAACGCCGTGCCGGGCGCACCAATCTGCTCGGCCTGGCTCCACAGGGCGTAGGTTCGGTCTTGTGCACCGGCTGCAAGGGCCAGGTCACGCGTGCCACCGCTGGCGTATTGACCCGAGATCGAGCGCGCGAGGTTGGCAGGCGCACTCCACGGCGATGACAAGGCCGGCAGCAGGCCGTTGAGCGGGACGGCATTTTGCGCAGCCCACACATCGCTGCGCGAATCACAGCCGATCAGCATGATGCCCTGGCCAGCCAGCGAGAAGTTCAGGCAACCCAGGCCACGGGTGCGCTGTGACGTTTCGTCAAAATAGCCGAACTGCACAGTGACCGGATTCGACCAGGCTGTGCCATCCCACGCAGCCAACGATCCATCCGTATTCCGCAGCGCCGTCTCGCCTTCAGGGAAGCCGAGCTGCCACACCTTGCCGTCGTCCGAATAGCCAAAGGCCCAATCCTCCGAGCAGCGCACTAATCCCGGCAAAATGCGCTCTGGCGCGCTCCACGTCTCGCCGCCATCGGTGGAACGGCGCTGCGTAAATCCGCACCCGGCGGCACTGGTATCGCGCCAGATCAACAACAGCGAGCCATCCGGCGTGCCCGTCACGCTCACCCGCCCCGCTGCGCCCAGCTCGTTGCTGCGCGGCACGATCGGTTGCGGCGCGCTCCAGGTGCGGCCGGCGTCGGTGGAGCGGGCATACAGGCTTTGCTCCTCGCGTGCCTGGTTCCAGGCGACGACGATCGTCCCCGACAGGTCGGCCGATGCGCTGACGTTCACATCGAACGCCGTGGCGGTGCGGAAGTAGGTGGAGCTGTAGACCAGGGTGCGGCGGAGGGCTCCGCCCGATCGAGTAGCGTAATACACACCAGCAGGAGACGCAGCAGTCGAGGAAGACTGCACATAGGCCATGCGCACCGTGCCGGTGATGTCTGTAGCGATGCTGGTCGCGAGGCCAACATCGGCCAGGGGTTGTGCAGCCAACCACGCGTTGCCCTGAGTCTGTGAGTATTGCAGGCGATTGTTGCGACCAAACCACACCGCGTGCGCTGCGCCCGCACCATCCACAACCATGTTCAGCCTGCCCGGCGGTGTCAGCGCCGTCCTGCCCGTAGCCGAATCAACCTGCCGGTCACCAAAGATGGTGGGGGCCGCCGCTGTGCGCGCCCACGTTGTCTGCGTGCCAGTCACGACGCCACGCGCATAGCGCGCGCCATCAATTTGATCCCACCACAGCGCGTGCGCCACGCCGTTGCGACCGAGGCCGATAACAGGTTGCGAGGCCGAGCCGGACAGCGATAGATTCACCGGTTTGGTCCACGGCTCGGGCGTCTGCGCCCGGACGAGCGTCGCCATGGTGGTAATGACGCACGCGGCCAAGATAAATACTGAGAAGACGGTCGTTCGAAGACGCATGGTTGATAACGTTGGTAACAGCGAGGGTGCAGTTTAATGCTTCTCTTTCGCCATCCGCTCGGCCTCGGCCTGCATGAAGGCGGCATCGGCATTAGTAGGATCCAGCGCAACGGCAGCGCGATAGAAGTGCGCCGCCCGCTCAAAATCGTCGTTGACCCAATAGCGATACCACGCCTGACCGCGAAAGCGCGGCTCGGCCTGGCCGATGTCGCGCACGATCGCGACGGCTTCGTCCACACGTCCATGGGCCACATATGCATCGCCCAGAACAAGGCGAGTGATCGTGTCACGATGGCCGGCATCCCAGGCCGACTGTGCATGGGCGAGCGCTTGCTCGATGTGCCCACGGGCAACCGCAATCTGCGACAGACGTTGGCGAGCCGACGGGTTAGTAGGATCGAGCGCCAACGCTTGCTCGAACTCGGCAATGGCCGGGGATAGGTCGGCCATCACCCGGGCTTCATCCAACGACGGTGTGTCGGAACGAATAGGGTCGTGGATGGCAAGCTCGGCGCGGGCTTGAACCACTGCGCCCAGGTTGGCATGCCACGCAGCCAATAGCGGTTGCCAGAATAACAAGCCTAATGCAGCCACACTAGCGAATGCCAAGCTGGGTTGCACGAGGCGCAATTGTGTCGCAGCGTTGCGACTAGCCAGACGTGAACCCGCCATCACAAAGGCCATCGGCAGCAGCGCGAACAGACCCCCTAAGGCCAAGCCATCGCTGCCGTTGAACGGGTTGTTGCCCAGGCCGTTGATGAACACCACCGTCACCGCCGCCAACGAGGCCTCGACCAGCTTCGATTCGGCAAAGGCATGCCGCAGCGCCCGCACGCCGCTGACGATTGACACAGCCAGCATCGCAACGAAACTGGCCAACCCCAGCGTGCCCTGCTCAATCAACGTGTCGGCAAAGACATTGCGGGTACGCGGCGTGACGTAGTAATACGTCAGCAGCGCATAGACCGGATATGCCCGGCCGAAGTTGCCCAGCCCCAGCCCGGTGAAGGCATAGTCGCGGGCCAGCGGCAACGCATACAGCCATGTTGATGAGCGCGCCGCTATGTTGCCGATGACGGGCCATGTCTTGATCTGTGGCAAGAAGACAAGGGCGGCATAGACCGCCGTGCCGACAGCGAACACAGTCACAATGGCCACGACGCGCACGCGCCAAGCACGTGCTTCGTCCCACCCGCGTGCTATGAGCCAATGCCCACCAAATCGCCAGCCAACCCACAGCCCCAACGCCAGACCGGTCGCCAGCCATGCGCCGTAGGACAGGCTGACAAACAGCGTGAGCGCGAGCACGCTACCGGCAGCAGCCCAGGCAACGACAGCTAACCACGACGCGCGCGCGCGCGATTGGGCAAGCATGAGCGCGACGAATGGCGTGGTGACGGCGGCGATGCCGCCAGCCACATCTGGCTCGATCACCAAGCGCAACCCGGCTGGCATGAGGCTTGGGATGAGCCTGAACAAGCCATCCAGCAAAGCGAGCTTGCTGTCGCGACCCTCCCACTCCGGCGAAACCCAATCGTTAAATAGCAGAAACCGCACGGACAATGCGACGCCCGTCAGCGCAAACAGCGCCATTGCGCCGCTCAGGCTGCGCCAACTGGGCAGGCGCGCGGCAACCAGCGCCAACACCGCGCCGATCAACAGCACCACGAAGCGCGAAGCAAACGCAGTTGCGTCGTGCGCCGTCCAAAAGCCAAAGGCTGCCGAGACGGCAAACGCAATGAGCGCGAGGTCAAAGACGATGCGACGGGTGGACACAGTGCAAAAGAAAAGGCTTCGGCGGGGGGTGCGTCGAAGCCTTCCCAACGCGCATAAAACGCAAGTTGCGTTTTACGCTTCACGTTTCACACCTTATGACTACGCTTCTTTCTTGCCCAGCGCCCACTTGACCGAGCCGATGCCGATCTCGAGTGCGCTCTTGATCACCTGCGGGCCGTTGATGCTCTTCAAAAATGTCATGACCGGGCCGGGTCGGAAGGCCCACTCGCGGAAGGCGCGCTTCTGCCAGTATTCGAGTTCCTCGGCCTTGAGTCCGCCGTAGTCGAGCACGGTGCCCTTGTCCATATCCACCTGCTCCCACTGCGTGCCAGAGCGGAACCAGTTGTTCTCCAGCACGTCGAAGAAGAACGGCGTGCCGGGATACGGCGCGGCCACGTGGAACAGGGCCACGTCGAGCGGCAGGGCCTTGGCAAAGGCGATGGTGTCCTTGATGGTCTCGACCGTCTCACCCGGCAGGCCGATGATGAAGTAGCCCCAGTTCTTAATGCCGTGCTCGTGCGCCCAGCGCAGCGAGCGCGGGGCCTGCTCCATGCGGTAGCCCTTGGCCGCCTTTTTCAAAATCTGCTCGTTGGCGCTCTCGATGCCCCACGAGATCAGGTTGCAGCCGGCCTTGCCCATCAGCTCGAGCATCTCCTCGTCCACATAGTCCACGCGGCTGTTGCATGTCCAGCTCAGGCCAATGTTCTGCTCGATCATCAACTTGCACAGGCCGATTACCTGGTCGCGGTTGACCGTGAATAAATCGGCATACATGTGCACATGCTTGACGCCAAGCTTCTTCAGCGTCCACAGCTCCTCCATGATGTTCTCCGGCGTGCGCAGGCGGATGCTGTACTGATAGCTGACGTGCTTGATGCAATACTTGCAGCCGGCCGTGCAGCCGCGGCTCGTCACGATGAACGTGTACGGGCCCTTGATCATGGGGATGCGGTATTTGTCGTATGGCAGCAGGTCGTGCCGGGGGATGGGCAGGTCGTCCAGGTTGCGGATGAACGGCCGGTCGAAGTTGACCACCACCTCACTGCCGCGCTGCCAGGCCAGACCTTTGATCGCCCCAAGCTGCGCCGGGGTGATCTTCATCCGGTCGTCGCGGATCGGCTCTTCAACCGACTCAAGCATCCAGGCCGGTGCCCAGGTCGGATCAGCATCTTTCATCATGTGGGCCATGTGGCCGTCGGCGTCTGCGGGCTGGCCGTTCTTCTTGATCAACGTGCCGTCCTCGGCCTTGCTCCACTCGCCGTTCACGGCCATGACCGTATCCATGAGTTCGCGCAGGATCAGTTCCGGCTCGCCGCGCAGCACGAAATCGAGCGCGGGGAAGTTCTCCAGCGTCTCGCGCGGCATGGGCGTGACGTGCGTGCCAAAGCCCATGGTGATGGCACCGAGGCTGCGGGCCAGGAATGCGCCATACATGTCGTTGGTCAACGTCGGCGCGGTGACCTGGGTCAAATAGAAGCGTGGCCGAAGGTCCTTCAGCTTGGCTTCGAACTCCGGCCAGCTCATGCGCTCAGCGTTGGCGTCAATCACCACCACCGAATAGTCCTTGTCGAGCATGGCCGCCATCTGAGCCAATTCCATCTGCGGCCAGATCATGTTCTCGCGGCTGCGGCGGCCCACACGGTGCTGGCTGCGAATCCAGATCGCGCCGTCGGGCGTGGGCGGGTTGACCAGCACGATATCGGTCTTGTAGGCCGGGCGGCGGATGCCCTTGGCGCGCACGGCCAGGTCGGCATCGGGGAAGCGCGGAGCTGGCAAGTTTCGCACGCCGCGGGTGCCGAGGTTGAGCTTGAGTTGCTCTTCCTTGGTCAGCGGCTTGAGCGCCTCCTTGAACGGGTCTTTCTTCTCCGGCGGCACGGCGGGCGCTGTCGCTGGATTCTTTGGTTCCACGGTCGTGTTGGTGTTGTTCTCGCTCATGTGTCTTTTCCCCTCTGCAAAGCGGCAAGTGCCGCCTGTCCCTTTCTTCGGTTACGGAATGATTGTCGCAATGGTGTTGTGCGGCTGCACGCACTTATGAATATCCCGTCAGCGTCAAGCCCTTGATGAATCGGAAGTCGCGCTGGTTCTTGGTCGCTAGAGCTTGACCCATAGTCAGCGCGGTAGCTGCAACGAAAGCATCTGGTATGAGCAATCCGTGGCTTAACGTGGCTTAAGTTGTAGGTACGCAGCAAATTGAAGGCTTGCTGACCAATCGCTTCATTGATGATGACGGTCTCAAAACGGGCCAGGAACCGTTCTATTTCTCGCAGATCGGCTTTGCTTCGTGCCCCTACGATCAACTGATCAACTTGGATTCTGGTTGTCGTGATGCCGCTCAGGCGACCATTGCTGCCGTCGAAGTTCGCGCACGTAGGCCACACTGTCTGCCATCTCAGAGCGGTCTCTCCACATGCCGAAGAATTTGCTGTCTTTTAGACTGGCGGACTTTGCGCGACCGGCGGGTTTACCAAGCAGATACTGTTTCCTCAGCACACCCACAAATTCGCGCACCAGTTTCCGGGCAGCGGGCAGAAACTCTTCAATTTGTCGCGTGAGTGAATCCATGTCCCGATTATCCATCAGCAGGACGCTTACTTCACTGCCTTCCCAGCCAAATCGGCGTCCACCTGCCCCTCGCGCTGGGCCAGCTCCTCCAGCACGCGCATGACGAACCACGACACGACGAGTTGCACACCGACCAAGAAGATCATGCTGCTGCACAGCATCCAGAACCACTGCCGGTTGCCGCCAGCCGGGCCGCCGCTGCTCAGGCCGAGGGCCAACGCCACGAGCGCCAGGATCACACCCACGACGGCCATCGCCCCGCCCATCCACCAAAACTGCCGATCCAGCGGCGTCTTGAAGATCGGCTTGCCGAACACGCCCTGACGAATGCTGCGCTTGTGAAACAGCGAGACCAGATAGTTGAACATCATGCCCAGCGTGAACACGCTCACCCCGGCCACGCCCAGCGTCAGCCCGGAGAACACGCCGAACACGCCCCACGGGCCAAGTTGCGTCACGCCCATCAGCCGCTCGATCACGAGAATGGCCGCCACGATCACGGCCAGCGCGATGCCAGCCAAGCCGATGCCGCCCAAAATGCGGGCTGGGTTGTAGGTCAGCGCCGTCCACACGATGGCGTTGAGGAAGCGCATGCCGTCGCGCACCACGCCGAGCTTGCTGCGACCGGAGCGCTCGTGATGCGGCACGGCCACCTCGGCGATCTTGAGGTTCTCGTGAATCGCGCGGGTGCTCATGGCCGGGGTGAAGTTCAGGCCATCCGGCAACGGATACAGCGCGGGCAGCACATCGCGCCGGAACACGCGCTGGCCGCTGGCCACGTCGGTCACCTTGGTGTTGCCGATCAGGCTGACCAGCTTGGCGAACATGAAATTGCCGACCTGGCGAATCTTGGGGCTGTCGTTCTTCTCGCCGGCCATGCGGCTGCCGACGCACATGTCGGCCCCATCCAGCACGGCCTTGCACATCTGCGGGAAGTACTCAGGCGGATACGTGCTGTCGGCGTCCAGAAAAGCGAGCAGGTCGCCAGTGGCGTGATGGAAGCCGGTCTTGAGCGCGCCGCCGTAGTTCTTGTTGACCTTGTGTTGGATCAGCCGCACGGCCAGGTAGCTGCGCACGATCTCGGGCGTGCGGTCTTTGCTGCCGTCGTCCACGACGATCAGCTCCAGGCCGTCCACACCGATCTTCTTCAGCTCCGGCTCGATCTTGAGCACGCGCTCGACGATCTCGGCGATGCCGTCCTCTTCGTTGTAGGCCGGGATGACGACCGACAACTTGTGTTGCGTCTGGGCCGCACTGGCGGCGGGTGTGGCGGGGCGCGGCATCGCGCCGAGTGACATGCTGGCTGCTCCCATCTGGTTCATCTCCCCCTCGCTGAGAAAGGTTGTCGGGCTCGTAATTTGTTTGCCTGACTGTTAGTCGCGCATGGATGCGTTTTCCACGCTGCCCGTTCGCACTTCATGGCGGACGCGATGTCGCTGGACAGCAGTTACCGGTTCACCCGCAGCAGGGTATACGGGCCCACCCCACCCACACGCTCGCAGCAACCTGCCTGCAAGTCGGCCGCATACAGGTCGGTCCAGCGCGAGAATGGGCCATCAATCACATAATCAAGCCGGCTCAACGGCAGCCGATAGGGCTGGGGCAACTGCGTGCCGGCGAAGATCATCTCGGTGTAGCGATCCACCCAGACCGTCTCGGGCCGCACGAAGGCGCGCCGCGTAAAGACGGTCAACTGCCATTCCCAGGTGGCTACCTGGGCATCGGGCGCCACAACACGATCCAGATAGGCGACGAAATCGGCGGCGGAGGTGTCGGGCGGGGTCATGAGGTCTTGCGCCCGGCGCGCCAGTTGATATGAGGCGAACGCCAATACCCCTACAGCGATCAGCATGGCGCAGGTGCGCGCCAGCTGTGGCCAGCGCGCACGGCTTGGCCCAGCATCGGATTTCAACGGCCGAATGGATACCGCGAACCCGCGCACAATGGCCATGAGCGCACCACCAGTCGTCAGGCAGGCCAATGCATAGGTGTCGAAGGCGTAGCGCGCCCAGCCATTGGAGAGCAGCAGATACCAGCCCATCCATACCGCAGAGGCGGCTGCGAAGATAACGAACCCTTCCGCTCCCACCTTGCGACGCGCGATCTGCCACATGGCAAAGCCGATCCCCAGCAGCCACACGGGCGCGATGCCCGAACGGACGAGATACGCAAGCGCCGGGCCGAGGTAGCGCAGCGGGTCGAAGGTCAGCACCGTGCTGCGCGTGGACGACTGCACGCTGGCCAGATGTTGCGCAAAATCGGCCGGCCCCACGATGATGAACCGGATGACATACCACGTCGCCAGCATGACGCCCACACTCAACACCGCGGCTGCAAAGAGCTGGCGCGGCGTGCGCTTCAGCCAGAACTCATCTACAGCCCAGGCCAGCGCCAGCGTGGGAAAGATGACCAGCGAGTACTGGCCTTTGGTCACCGCTGCCAGTCCAAAGAGCGCGCCAGCGGCGATAGCCCACTTCAGGCTCTTCCGCTGCACGGCCAGCAGCCACAAGGCCCCGCCGATCAAGAAGTAGGCCAGGCCAGGGATGGTGCCGATGGCCATCCTCCCCAAATACATGAAGCCTTCGCGCGGCAGCGCGATCAACAGAACCAGCGAAATCAATGCGGCCAGCGTGCCCGTCAGGCGGCGCGCAATCCAGAAAAATGCCAGGCCAGCAGCCGCCATGAAGAACCCAGCCACGAGGCGCGCTTGTTCGATGCCAACACCAAACAAGTCAAAGGTCAACGCCAGCGGCAACACGATCCCCGGCCCATTCGCCACCAGGGGCTGATCGAGGACGCGGAAGCCTTCGGATGAACGCATGGCATATTGGCCGTAGAGCGCCAGGTTGATGGCGCCATCCAGCACGAAGCCTTCGTCAATGAACAACAGCGGCGGCCAAATAGGCTGACGAAACAAGGCCGCTCCAGCGAGCAGACAACAGACAGCAATCCAAACAACGACGTTGACTCTTCTATTCAATACAACTCCCAAACTTGACTTCACAACATATAGACCTGGGCTGTGCGCGTTGCCTGCGCCGCCTTTGCAGCTTCCGGCGTGATCTCCTTCAGCACCCTAGCCGGCACGCCCCCAACAACGACATGCGGCGGCACGTCTTTGTTCACCACCGCGCCTGCCGCCACCACAGCGCCCTTGCCCACCCGCACGCCGTCCAGGATCACCGCGCCGCTCCCGATCCATACGTCGTCCTCAATTACGATGCCCTCAGCAGTGATGCCCTGCTCGACAAAGGGCCGCGCCGGGTCGTCGAAGATGTGGTTGACGGCGATGAGCTGGCACATGGGCGAGGTGTAGACGCGATCGCCGATGTGCACCCCACCCTGCCCGCGAATCACGTTCATCTCGCCGATCAGGCTGTTCTTGCCGATCCAGATGCCGCTGTTGGGCAGGCCGCGAAAGTTGTAGACGTGCAGCACGCTGCCATGCATGACGTAGGTGCCCTCGCCGATCTCGACGCCGCCGGGGCAGGCGTGGATATACACGCCCTGATCGAGGTAACTGCCGTTGCCCAGCTTGATCCGGCTGGCGAAGCGCAGGCGGGTCTTGTTCTCAATAGCGGCCAGCCCGTCCATCTTCAGGATCAGGCGATACAGCACGGCCCGCACGGCCACGCCGACGACGGCCGGAATCCAGCCGGCCAGCACTTGCCAGAATTGTTCCCAGATGTAGCGGCCAACGCTGTCGGCTTGGCGACTTAAGTACAGACGGATTTGTCCCACATTCCCTCGCTGCGCAGACCGCTAACAACACCAGCTCCCCTCTTGAGCCGATGCGAGGCTACGACTTGAATCTTTATGGTGCGTTTAAGGCGCGTCAACCGCCACAATGCTCAGAATTCGCAATGAAAGCGGCAATTTAATTGAGCGCCTTGCCACGAAATTCATCCACACTGCGATAGTCGTGGCGATGCATGTAGTCCACAAGCCCAGCGTTGACTTCCCCAAATACGCCCAGCCCGCGATACACGGCGCTGCCGATGCCGACGCAGGTCGCGCCGACCAGGATCATCTCGATGGCGTCGCGGGCCGTCGTCACCCCGCCCGTGCCGATCACCTGCCCCGGCAGCTTGGCGTTCTTGAGCGCCTGGCAAATGTCGCGCACGCAGCGCACGGCGATGGGCCGCACGGCCGGGCCACTCACGCCGCCGGTCTTGTTGGCCAGCACCGGCTTGGCCGTCTCGATGTCGAGCACCAGGCCCGGCCCAAGTGAGTTGATGGCACAGATGGCGTCGGCCCCGGCGTTGACCACCTCTTTGGCGATGGCGGCAATGTTGTCCACGTTGGGCGAGAGCTTCATCACCACCGGGCAGTTGGCGTTGCGCTTCACCGCCCGCGTCACCTGGGCTGAAACATAGGCGTTGGACGAAAACATCTCCTCGTGCTGCGCGTCGAGATTCGGGCACGAGATATTGACCTCGATCAGATCAGGCTCGGCCTCGCTGACGTAGCGGGCCAGCACGCCATAGTCATAGATGGTGTTGCCAAAGATGCTGACGATGATCGGCACACCATACGGCGCGAGAAGCTTCCTGGCCGCGCGGATCTCCTCGACCATCACCTCGACGCCGGGGTTGCTCAGGCCGACCGCGTTGATCAATCCCTCGCCCCAATGCACGATGGTGGGATTGGGCCAGCCGGCGCGCGGCTTGAGGCTGCACGATTTGGTGGTGATGCCGCCCACGCCGGCCTGGGCCAGCCGCGCAAACACCTGCTCACTCAGCCCCAAAATACCCGAAGCGAGCACGGTGGGATTGGGGAAGCGCACGCCGCACAGCGAGGTAGTGAGCGGTGAGGGGCCAGGGGTGAGGGGCGCTTCGGCCACTTCGAGTGCGGGTTGGGTGGCGGTGGTCATTGGGTGGAATTATCGTGTGTTTCAGGTCAGCCTTACGTGTGATTGCGAAGTTAGACAACGTGCATACAATCGTGCATATGTCGTTCCAATGGGATCCTGACAAAGCGCGAAGCAATTCCACTCATTTCAGCCCGTCGCGCAACGCGACGGGAGCAAAGACAATACGGGGACAGCAGATGAAATCAGAATATGACTTCAGCAGAGGTAAGCGTGGCGTTGTAGCGAAACCGTCACTGGGCAAAACGCGCATCACCATTCGCCTCGACAATGAGGTGCTGGATTGGTTCCGCCAGCAGGTGCATGAACAAGGCGGTGGCAACTATCAGTCGCTTATCAACAATGCACTCAAAGTGCACATTGAGCAGCAAGAACCCGCATTGGAAGACATGGTTCGACGCGTCGTGCGTGAAGAGTTAGCCAGTTACGATGCAACAAGCATGTCAAGGTCACGTCGCGTCAAGTGAACTTCTCTTTCACACCGATAATGGGGGACATCGTAAAGGAGCAACATTTATGGCCAACCAAAACAAGAACGTGATCATCTCGTATTTCGACACAGTCGAGGCGGCCTCGACCGCGGCCGAAGGCCTCAAGGTCTGGGACAAAGCCAACGACGACATCAAGCTCGGCGGCATCGGCATCCTCACCGTTGAGAATGGCGAGCTAAAGATCAACAGCGTCGGCGCAAAAGCGACCGGCACCGGTGCAAAAGCCGGCACGGTCATCGGCATCATGGCTGGCGTGCTGAGCGGGGGCATTGGTCTGGTCGGTGGCGCATTGGCTGGCCTGGCTGGCGGCGCGTTGCTCGGCTCGCTCAAGCACAAGTCGCTTGGCCTGACCGATGGCGACCTCGATCAGTTCAAGGCCGAGTTGACTGGCGGCAAGGCCGCCCTGGTCGTCACAGCCGACGACAACGAGGTGAACGACACCTTGCAACAGATCGAGGGGCTTGGCGGCAAGGTAGTCAGCTACACCGCTGACCAGGAGGCAATGGACGCGATCAACGCTGCGGCCATCGAACAAGAGCGCTTCCTGCGCACCAGCGGCCTTTCCGGCGACGCCATCCAGGGCTCGCCGCGCCCATCCGGGTTCTAAGGAGAAAAGTCATGTCGAACACGAATCAGAACGTGATCATTGCCTACTTCCCTTCGCTCGAAGCGGCTGACGCAGCCGGACAGAACTTAAAGGACTGGGACAAGGCAAACGACGACATCAAGTTGGGCGGCATCGGCATCCTCCATGTCGAGGAGGGTGAGGTCAAAATTCGCAAGGTTGGCGCGCGCGACACCGCCACGGGCGCCAAAGCTGGCGCCATCATCGGCGTCATCACGGGCATCTTGTCCGGCGGCATGACGCTGATCGGCGGCGCGCTGGCCGGTCTGGCTGCCGGCGCGGTGCTCGGCTCGCTCAAGCATCAGGGCCTGGGCTTGACCGACGGCGATATCGCCGAGATGAAAGCCGAATTGACCAGCGGCAAAGCCGCACTGATCGTCACTGCCGACGATGACGAGGTAAACGACACAAAGCAAGAGATTGAACAATTAGGCGGCGCCGTCGTAAGTTACACCGCCGACCGTGAGGCGCTAGAAGCCCTCGCCCTGGCCGCAGCCGAAGAGGAGCGCCGCAACCAGATCAGCACCATGAATACGGCCGGATGGTCTGGCTCGCTTCCGCGAGGTTGACTATGCGTTCGCCGCGACCCATGCCAGCACGTCTTCGCGCTGGGTCGCGGCGAGCTTGCCCGCTTCAACCAGCCCATCCAGCATGTGCGTCAGGGTGAACACGGCGTGCAGCCTCACGCCGCGCGCGGCCAGTTCCGCCGCCCCGCCCTGCTCGCGGTCAATCAACACCAGCACGTCCTTCACGATTAGACCCTCGTCGGTCAAGGGCTTGAGCGACTCGATCTTGGCCGTGCCGCGGGTGATCAAGTCGTCCACCAGCAACACTGTTTCGCCGGACTTGTATTCACCCTCGATCAGCCTGGCCGTGCCGTAGTCCTTGGCCTCTTTGCGCGGATAAATCAGGGGTCGGCCGGTTTCCAGCGCCACGGCCACGCCGATGGGCAGGCCGGCGTAGGGGATGGCGGCGAGCCGATCAAATGAGATGCCAGATGCCAGATGCCAGATGCCAGATTCGGACGTCTGATCTGAATTCTGGATTCTGGCCTCTGTAATCTTCTGCGCCATGGCTTGGGCGACTTGCCTGAGCACAGCCGGATGCGTAACCAGCAGGCGCAGATCAATGTAGACCGGCGACATCAGTCCGCTCTTGAGCTTGAACTGGCCAAACTTGACGCAGCCGATGGCGTGGAGATTGGAAATCAGGGATTGGAGATTGGACGTCATTGTTAGTTGTTGGTTGTTGGTTAATCTCGTTAACCAACAACCACTATCCAATTACATCTCCGCCCGCATCTGCTCAACCAGGTCGAGCGCGGCCTTGCGCGCCGCTTCGGCATAGTCGGCCTTGCGCGAGGCATAAATCACCGAGCGCGAGGCATTGATGACCGGGCCGAGGCCATCGGCCGTCCGGCCAAACTTGACCGCCGCCGCCAGGTCGCCGCCCTGCGCGCCGACGCCGGGGATGAGGAACGGCAGGTCGGGCGAGAACGCCCGAATCTGTTCAAGCTCCGCTGGCGCAGTCGCGCCAACGACCAAGCCACATGCACCGGCGCAGTCGGCGTTCCAGCGGTTGGCCATCTGCGCCACCGTTTCATACAGGCGGATCGGTGTTGTCGCGCTGCGTTGGTCGGCAGAAGATGGCCGCCCTTCGATCTCAAGCGCCTGCAATTCGCCGGCATGCTCGTTGCTCGTCCGGGCCAGGACGAATGCAGCTTTGGTCGCGTCCTTCAAAAACGGCTTGACCGAATCGCTGCCGATGTAGGGCGAGAGCGTGACCGCATCGGCCTTGAACTGCTCGAACGCCCCACGGGCATAGGCTTCGGCGGTGTTGCCGATGTCGCCGAACTTGCCATCCAGGATGATGGGAATGTCGGGCGGGATCAGCCGCACGATGCGTTCGAGCGCGACGATGCCGGCCGCACCTTCTGCCAGGTAGAAGCCGAGGTTGGGCTTGTAGGCGCACACCAAGTCTTGTGTCGCCTCGATGATGGCGCGCGCAAACGGCAGCATCGGTTCATCGTAGTAGGCAATTTCGAGCGGGGCGTTGGCGTTGACGATGTCTAGGCCGACGCACAAATACGAGCGATTCTTCTCTTGGGCGTTGCGGAGCTTTTCGATGAAAGGGGTCATCGAAGATGCGATGTTAACAGATGCGCGATGCCGCATGCGTGAAGTGCTATTTCACATGTGACACTATGAGAGATGTACTAGCCAGTGCTTTCATTAGGATCACTTGAATGACCAACCTCTTTCGTCGAATTGCCTTTGCCTAATCGATATCGCGACTTAAATGATCTCAATCTAGGAACCAACGGCGTTGCTAGGGCTGCTGTCTTCTTGAGAAGGAATACGCCTGTCGCAATCCCAAAAGCAATGTAAAGGGACAGGATAAGCACATCAAAGAGGGTTTGTGTTTCTAACCACGAAGGCAATAAAACCTGCCTGAGACCAAACAAGGCAACCAAGATTGCGGTTGCACCCCCAACAAATATTGACAAATCAGATGTTAGCGTTATCAGGCAAATCAAGATAAAGATACTAATAAGAACGATAGGAAATACAATCCTATTCAAGGCTGGCCTTATAAGATAGGCCGAAGCGGTTGGCAGTTCACTTATGGTATTGCTTGGCAACTTGTCCGCGTCCCAAATAGGTTCGTTGAAGACTGTTGTATATCCAAGCAAATACGCTTCCCACTCTCGATCATGTGACAAAGCTGATGTGAGTCCTAGAGCAGTAAGCCGCGAATCAACCGTTTGTTGATTCTTGAGCAGTCGATACTCCATTACGATGCTGAACTCGGCGTTGAGTCGATCAAATGGATACCAGAATGTCTCGCTTCTGCTAAGTTGTGGTGAATTTAGGTTGTTGAGCTGTAAGCCGTATGTTTTTGCAGTGATTTCTCTAGTTGCTGTGACTAGGAGGCTGCTAGATGGTAATGGCAGCTGATGGAGTTCGGCCGGATCTGTTGTGCTACCTTCCCAAGATTCACGTCCATCAGTGATTCTGAAAGAGTAGCGCGTTGGCGATGACAATTCATAACACTTTACAGTCCATGAATTGGTGCCGGGGGGAAGATTCAAGTGGTAAAACAACTTAGGCCCAATTAACCATACCTTGTCAATACATAGTCGATCCGGTTCAGGGTGAAGAACAACAGGCACATGAACTTCAAGACTGCCAGCCTTCAAACGTAGTTCTTCCTCAAAACTATCCCTGCTTGATACGATAGTAAGCGTCAAATTGCCCGACATCTTGTCGTCAGAGATTTCTTCATTGGCATAAGGATTGTAACGATTTATCTGCCTCAAAACATCAACTCTCTCTGCTACACCAGCATAGATCGTTGCAATAGCAGCGGCAGCCACAGCTATCAAACTCAACATCCCTATTAGCAACTTTCTCACAGATTCACAAGCATACTTCGTTCAGAAAATTTAGCGGTCGCACTGCTAATTACGAGATTAGTCTACGCCGACACAATTTTGCCCTCGTAGGCACAAGAGTCACCTTCGAGGCAAGTAGTAGCTAATTTGCAGTCCGCTTTGAGGGTAATCCATCAAGTCAATCAATTGATAGCCTTGCACTTCTCCAAACCGCCTCACAATATCTTGCCGCCACGCATTTTTGTTTCGCATGTCGTTGGTCTGATACAGCGGCGACGACTCATCCACCCGAATCAGCGTCACTTGCGCGCCGGGGTTTTCCTCCAGCCAGCGCTGCACGCGGGCAATGTCGTTCGGCCCCTCCACTGGCGGGACATCGTATTGAATCGGGTGCGGCGTGTTGGCAAATGCCGGCAACGGCCGCAAGCGCCACTCAAACAGCGGCGGGCTGAGTTCGCCAAACGTGCCAATGATGAGCACCGGCCGGTCGGCCTGCTGCCACTGCACGATCTGATGCGAGGCGGCACGTGCATCGTCGGCCAGGTTGCCGGCCCACACCGGCTGCTGACGCGGCATCCATGTCAGCCAACTCCAGGCGGTAACCAATAGCACTACACCAACGGCGACGACGGACGACAGACGATGGACGATTAGCCGTCCATCGTCTGTCGTCCGTCGTCCCAGCCAATCAGCCAATCGCCGCACAAAGTCGGCAAACCCCAGTCCCGTCAACAGCCACAGCGACGGGAAGAGCGGCGTGATGTAGCGGTCGGCCTTGAGCTGATGCAGTGTGGCCAGCGTGAAGCCGAGCGTGAAGAAGATGGTCAGCAGCGTCACGCCAGGGTGACGGATGCGCGCCACCGCCCAGCCTGCGCCCAGCAACGCCGCAATCGCCAGCAGCGGGCTGGGCATCAGCCAGGTGAACATCGTCCGCACATAGAACAGCAGATTCTCCAGGCTCCAGAACGGATAGCCGCTGTCTTCGTTCGTCACGAAGAAGCGAAAGTCGCGCCACTTCACCTCGGTCGGCACGATGTCCGTCCCGCCAAAGAACCAGAACAGCACGCCGAGAATGAGTGGGGCGTAAAGTGCTGTGAAAGTGAGAAGTAAAAAGTGAGAAGTGAGTGTTTCTCCACTTCGCACTTGCCTAACGCGTTCGCCCAAGTCAACGATGCCTATTGCCGCAATGGCAAATGCGGCGTAGTTGAACTTGGTGAGGAACAGAAAATACAGCGCGCAGCCGGTGAGAAAGAACCACAGCGCGCGTTGCGTCTTCAGCGCTCGCAAGAACAGCCAGAACGCCACAAAAACCACGAACGCCACCGGCGTCTCTTGCATGGCCCACGTGCCGACATACAGCCAGCCCGGCGCGCTCAGCGCGATCAGGCCGCTGGTCAACCCGGCCAACGGCGCGAGCTGTGGGCTGATCTCGTACGCAATTGCGCAGGCCATCAACGCAGCCAGGGCAAGCATGATGTAGGCGAACAAGCGCGCGCTCTCGTCGCTGCGGCCAAGCACGGCCAGAAATGGCGCTTGCAGCAGCGAGAACCCTGGCGGCCACAACGTCTGGATATGGAAGTCGCCCCACAGCGCGCGCAAGTCCAGCGCCACGATGTCGCGCAGGATGTAGTATCCGGGCAGGCTGTGCGCCGCCTCGTCGAAGTTCAAGGGGGCCGCAGGCGCGATCAAACGCAGGAACACTTCACGGCCAACGACGAGGGAGATCAAAACGAGGACGCCTGCGACGATCCACGTGCGGGCTTTGGGCGACACGCCGTCAGTATACTCACCGCACTCGCGCGTTCACGCCCATGACCATCTCACCTCGCGCACGCCGCACGCTCATGGCGCTCGCGCCGTTCGCCGTCCTCATCTTGCTGTGGCTGCTGTTCTTCTGGCGCATCCTCACGCCCGTGCAGGCCGACCGGCTTACTTTTCAGCAAGGCGATTTCACCTTGCAGTTCCTGGCCTACCGGCAGATGGCTTTTCGCCAATTCGCCGAGGGCCGCTTTCCCGTGATCGAAGAGTGTCTGTATAGCGGCCATCCCTTCCAAGCCGACCCGCAATCGCAAGTGCTCTACCCGCCGGTGCTGGCAACTATGCTGCTTGGCCGCGCGTTGGGTTGGAGCGACTACCCATTGCGCGCGCTGGAATGGGAAGTGATGCTCCACGTGCTGCTGGCCGCGGTGGGGATGTATGTGTTCCTGCGGCTCCCTCTCCCCTCGGGGGAGAGGGCTGGGGTAAGTGGCCCTTCGAGGGGCCAGAGGGGGGTAACACGCCTTGCCGCTCTCATCGGCGCAGTCGCCTACGCCTTCAGCGGCTTCATGACCGGCTACGCCATGCTGCAAACCGCCATCCTGCAGACCGCAGCATGGCTGCCGCTGATCCTGCTCGCCATCAAGTGGCTGGCCACGGCAAAGCGCTGGTTGCCGGCCGCGGCACTGCTGGCGGTGTTGGTGTTCTTCGCCTTCACCGCCGGCCACCCGCAGACGCTGCTGTTCTCCGTCTACACCGGCGCGATTGCGTTTGTGTGGTGGTCACGGCAAGCCCTCTCCCCTAGGGGGAGAGGGTTGGGTGAGGGGGAAGGAGGTAAGGTCACCCGCGCCCTCATCGCTGGCGCGTTGGCGATTGGGCTGAGCGCAGCCCAGCTCATCCCCACCCTGTCGTTCATGCTGGCGTCTACGCGCGCCTCGCTCAGCTTCGAGCAGGCCGGGCGCGGCTTCCCCTTGCAGGATGTGTCGCTGTTCGTGCTGACGGGCGTGACGAACGTGTGGCAGCCGCTCTACGTCAGCATCCTCGCATTGGCGCTGGCGGGGGTGGCGATCAGCGGTCGGAACGCTCAGAGCGTTCCGACCGCTCGAAGAGACGACACCTGGCTGTGGGTCATCCTCGCCATCGGCGCGCTCTTGCTCAGCTTCGGCGCGAACGCCTTCGGCTTCGACCTGGCCTATCTTGCCGCGCCCGGCTATCGCCAGTTTCAAGCGCAGGAGCGGCACGCCGTAGTGGTGGCGCTTGCGCTCAGCGTGCTGGCGGCCTACGGCGCGAATGTGCTGCTGCGGCCAATGCGGCCCCGTGCGCGCTTCAAGCTACGCCGCGCAGGGCAGGGCATCCTGCTGGCGGGGGCGGTCGCCTTCGCTGCGCTCATCGCTGTGTTAATCGCCGAGCGGGCCGTGCCGGAGAACACGCTCGCTGGCGTGGGCAGCCGCGTCGCATTGATCGCCATCGGCCTGGCCGGGACGGGCGCGCTGTTCATGTGGCGCGCGCGCTTGGGCCGGACGCCGCGTTGGCTGTGGGGCTGCGCCGCGCTCGGCCTGCTGGTCTTCGACCTGTTCAGCGCCAACCGCTTTTCCGCCACACAACCATGGGCAGAGCCGTTCGTCACGTCGGCGCTGTTGCAACCCATCCAACAGACCCAGACGCCCAACAGCCACAGCCGCGCCTATAACCACTTCGGCCTGCCGCTCAACGGCGCATGCGTGGCCGGGCTGAACGAGGTGGGCGGCGGCTCGCCCATCGTCCTGCGCGACTACGCCGAGTTTCTGCGGCAAGTGCCCGAGGACGTGATGGTCAAGCTGCTCAACGTGCGGCACGCCGTGACGTGGCGCGGCGCGATGACCACGCCCGAAGGCAAAGAGGTCCCGTGGTTTCTGCTGGCGCGCGATCAGTTCGAGGGCCGCGAGGCCAGCACCTATCGCTTGGATTGGGAGCCGCAGAACTTCAACGGCGCGTGGGTTGCGCAGGATGTGTGGCAGACCACCGGCGATGTCACGCTCATCGGCGATTTGATGTCGCAACTGCCTGACTATCAGCCACTTGAAGATGCCATCATCTCTCAGCGCGACCAGTCGCCATCTTTTGGCAAGGCGCGCGGGGCGGCCGCCATCGAAGGCAAAACGCCCGGCTACATCAAGGTCGCCGCAAATGCTGATTCACCCACCCTGCTGGTGGTGAGTCAGGCGTATCACTGGAACTGGGTTGCACTGGTGAACAGCCGCGAGGTCAAGCCGGTCGTCGTCAATGGCGCGCTGCTCGGCGTGCCCATCCCCGCCGGCCCAAGCGCAATCGAATTCAGCTATCGCCCGCTCGACCTCTACGTCGGCGCGGCCATCAGCGCGCTTACCATCGTGATCATGCTTGCCGCACTGATCATCAGCCAAAGAAGTAAGCGCGTATGACGCAAAACGCAAAACGCAAGACGCTGTTTGCGCTCATCTTCATTGCCGCACCGGCGCTGATCTACGTCGCGGCGCTGCTGTTCGACCCGGGCCGGACGCTGGTGCTGTGGGAGCGCGGGCCGGTCACCCTGACGCAACTGCTGCCATTCATGGTCGGGCTGGTGGTCTATGCCGCGCTCGCGCTGGCGATTGCGGCGCGCATCGGCGACGCGCTGACCCGCCGTCAAACGGCTGGGCTGCTGGCCTTCGTCTTCCTCAGCGGCGTGCTGTTGCAGACGGCGGCCACAGCCGTGATCGAGCCTTATCCGCTGCGCGGCCTCGCCCTGCGCCAATACAGCGACTTCACCGGCGGCTACTTCACCGTCGGCGCGCGGGTGGATGACCTCGGTGCATGGCTGGGCCGCTTTGCGCAGGAGATGGAAAGCTACAACGTGCACGCCGAGCGCCACCCGCCCGGCCTGCCCATCATCTTCTGGCTGGGGACGCAGTTGTTCACGCCATTCCCCGCGCTGGCCGATGGGTTGGCGGTGCCCGTGCGGCCGCTGGCATGCTTCGACTTGCGCGCCGCCTCGCTCAACAGCGCGCAAATTGCCAGTGGGTTGTTCGGCATCGTCATCGAGACCGTCATGGCATGGCTGGTGCCGGTGGCCATGTTCTTCTTCGTGCGCCGGGTGAGCAACGACCGGGCGGCGGCGTTCGCCGCGCTGCTCTATCCGCTCGCGCCAGGCGCGCTGATGTGGGCCTCGCAGTGGGATCGCTCGTTTGGCTTGTTCGCGATGGTGGGGCTGATTTTTGTGGAGCGCCTCTTAGCCCTCTCCCCTCGGGGGAGAGGCGGAACGTCCCCGCGGGAGTTGGGTGAGGGGGCGGTGAGCGCATTCGCCCTCGGCCTCACCCTCTCGCTCGGCGTGCTGATGAGCTTCGGCAATTTGCCCATCGTCATGCTGTGCGGGCTGTATGCCGTGGCGCGCATCTGGCAGACGGATCGCTTCCGCTCGCTGCCGTTGCGCATCGCCCAGGGTCTCGTCGTATTGCTCGGCTTCGCCAGCATCTGGCTGACCATGATCGCCTTCGCCGGCTTCGACGTGCTCGGCACTTACAACACGGCCATGCGCATCCACCTCGAGCTCGACCGGCCGTTCTGGCCGTTCGTGCTGTGGCATGCCTGGGATATTTTTACCTTCGTCGGCTTGCCGCTGGTCGCCATTGCATTGCTGTTGACGTGGCGGCAGTCGCCCGCGCTCACGTTTGCCTGGGTCGCCACCATCGCCGCACAATGCCTGCTGCACGTCGCGCGCGGCGAGACCGGCCGGGTGTGGATGTATTTCGCGCCCGTCATCGTCGCGCTGGCCGGCATGTGGCTTTCTCACCACGAAGCCGAGAAGACACGAAGCGTTTTGAGCCTTCGTGTTCTTCGCATCTTCGTAGTGATCCTATTGGCGATCCAGGCGATAGCGCACATCGGCCTGTTGCGCGTGATCGGCTATGGCGTGGACTCGATCACCGTGCCCAACGCGACGCTGCCGACCAACCTCACACCAGCGAACATCCGCTTCGAGCCGAACGGCGAGATTCAACTGCTTGGCTACACGCTCAAGCCGACGCTCGCGCCGGGCGAATCTACGGTGCTCGATCTGTATTGGAAGCACGCCGGGCCTGAGCCGCTACCAATCGCGCGCAAGGTTTTCGTGCATGTGGCCGACACGCCCGAAGATCTGAATCGCATCGCCGAGCACGACGGCCGCCCGGCCAACTGGACGCTGCCAACGACGTGCTGGCTGCCGGGGCAAGTGATCCACGACCCGCATCCGATCACCATGGATGCCAACGCCAAGCCCGGCGAGTATTTCGTGCTGATTGGGCTATACGATGAGTTCAGCGGCGAGCGCGCTTTTGTTCACACAGCGCAGATTGCGGTTGCCAATGCGGTGGCGCTGCCAGAGCGGGTGACCGTCAAGTAGGTTTTAGCTTGTCATTCCGAGCAGAGCGAGGAATCGCTATGATCTTGGCAAATAGCAGCCATCATCGGCGGGGGCACTGGCCTGTGATGTTGTCGAACCAAGCGAGGTCTCAGGGATTCCTCGTGCTTCGCACTGCTCAGAAACATGCCTTCGGCCGTAGGGGTCGCTCTACCCCATGTGGGGCACAAGTCCGTAGCGACCCTGGTAACCCGACGACGGCGCGCTACGGAGAGCGCACCCTACCGTTTCTGCCGCTTCGTCTGGCCTGCGGCCATCTTGAACTCGGAATGACAGCACAAGCTTTGGGCATTCGCCTGCGTCAAAGTGAAAATTGTCGGGTAGCGAGATTGCTCGTGAGTAGTGACGCGCGAGTCACTTCACCACGGCACGCATCGGCAACAGCACCGAGCCGTGCATCTGCTGCGCTGGCGGGCTAGCGAACGTGGGCGGGCGCTGATTCGTCAGCGGGTCATATAGCCCGACGAAGACCGGATACTCGCCGGCTTGCACCTCGGCGCTCACCGGCAGCGGCATCACTTCGGCCACGATCTGATTTTGTTGCCAGCATGTCGTCGGGAACTGCGAGCGCATCGGCATTTCGTCGTGCTGGGCGATGCGCGCCTGGTCGCTCTCGTCGGTGGCCACATGCACGAAGCCTTTGAACGCAATCTCAATCGGCTGCTCCGACATGCGTTGCCAGAACAGCGTGATGCTGCCTTCCTCGCCTGGAGACAACTCGTCTAGCGAATAGGCCAGCAGCGCGATCTGCCCGCTTGCACCGAAGCGCGCATCTACCGGCGTCGCATCGGCAGGAATGGTCGCGCTGGGCAGCGACTCGGGCACGATGCCGTAGTCCACCAGCACGCGCAACAGCGACCCTTGCACGACAAGCTGCAACGCCAGCAGGCCGACGATGGCGACCTGCGCGCGGCGCGTCACATCGGCCAGCACGATGGCGGCCGCAGCCACCGCCACCGGCCCGAAATACATCCACACCCGCCCGGTCTCGCCCCGAGCCACATGGGCCAGCGAAAGCGCCAACAGCGTGACCACGAACGCCGCCGAGAGCGCCGGCGCTTTGCGCCAAGCCGCAAAGATCGCGATCATTGCGATGGGCAAGCCGATCATCGTCAACATGTCCCACGGGTGCCAGAACACAAACGGCCAGAACGGGAACTCGATGCCGAGGTGGCTGTCGAACACGACGTGATACAGCGCGATTGGGTCGAGGCCGGCCCAGACGTAGGCGATGGCCCAGACGCTGGCCGTGCCGAGTGCGGCGAACAGGGTGGCTTTCGCTGCGAACAAAATGTTCATTTGTAGAGACGCGCCGTGGCCCCCAGTGGGCCACAAGCGGCGCGTCTCTATGAGTCTGACAAGCGAATACACAGCCGCCATCAGCGCGATGGGCACAGCGCCGAATGTGGCGAAGGTGGCGACCGACAGCGCCAGCCCGGCGAATAGCGCAAAGCGCAGTCGGCGCTCGGCGATCAGCCGTTCGCAGAAATACAAGATCGTGGCCGTCGCCAACGCCACGCCGCGGTCGAACTGCGAGACCCACATGCCAAAGCCGGGCATGAGCGGATAGAGCACCACAGCCCAAACTGCTGCCCGATCACCCGCTAACCACCGCACTAGCGCGAACAGCGGCAGGATGGGTAACATAGCCAGGACAATCTCGACCAACGCGCCAAACAAGCCGCTGGCCATGATCGGGTTGGGCACGTTGACGTTGACCAGGCCGAGGCAACTGTGCGGCCGCAGCCAAGCCGCGACCGGCGTCGCCAACCCAGGCACAAGCTCAAAGAGCTGTGTGCCCAGGGTGAAGATGAGCGATAGCCCTGGCGGGTGGCGGGCCTGATGCACCGGATACAGCGGCGCGCGCTCGGCATACTGACCGATGAAGTCGCGTACGTCCGCGACCTGCGCGCCGACGGTCCAGTAGCCGCCGGTGGCCCACGAATACGTGCGCCGCGCCAAGCCGGCGAACGGGTCCGGCTCGGTTGCGGTCGTGATGGCGATCTGCAACAGCAGGCCACCCAGCACGGCCAGACCAAACAAAGCCCACTTCTGTCGCCGCGTGATCGTCTCGCCGATGTGCCGAAGCGCTGCCCAGGCAGCAATGCAATACCCGATGACACTGGCAACGATGAACACGATAGCCAATGGCGACACACCGAAGTCGCGCTTCCATAGGATGAGCAAGTCGCGATTGGGATAGAACAGCAGCATGCCGACGTAGAGCAATGTCGGCGCAGCACACAGCAGGACGAGCAAGAGTGATGATCGGCGGGTCATGTTTTACCGCGGAGACGCAGAGGTCGCGGAGAATATCAAGTCTAATCTCCGCGGTTTCCGTGACTCTGCGGTTCAGGGCAATGTGAACGAGCCGAGACGCACGAGGTCATTGAGCGCCGGTTGACCATCCTGCTGCGCCGGCCAACGCGCGCCATCGTCGCTGTTGTAGACGCCGGCCCACAGCACATACTCGCCAGCCGGCAGATCAACGGGCAAGGCGATGCGATGCACCTGATCAATGCCATCGCCGGGGCGGAAAGTGAGCGTCGAGCGTTCACCGCGAAACGGCGCGTTGTCATCCTGCGAGACGGGTTTGCCATCGGCCGAGAGCACATGCAGGAAAAGCTTGCCGTCGCGTTGCGGCTGCGCATCCACCCGCCAATGCGTCACCACGTCGTAGGTCTGGCCGCGCTCGAACGGCGCGGGCGCGGGCGCGGTATAGCCGAGCAACGCCGTCTCGCCCACTTTGGCATTGACCCGATGCTGAATCGCAGTTGCCACCGCAGTGCGGGGATAGTCCTCGACGCGAACCAGGCCAAGCGATGTGCCATCCACCGCCCGGCCATCGCGCAGGCGATTGAGCGACAGACGGTATAACCCCGGCGCAGTGGCATAGGACACTTGCGGCAATGTGTATTGGTCGCGCGTCAGTTCGTTTGCGGGCCATGTGCCCGGCGGCGCGTCTTGTGTGCCGGCGTCGCGTTTGACCGAGGCCACTTCGCCGCCCAGCAATCCATCCAGCCGCAACTCGGTCTGCCAGGGCGGCAG
>Ga0224722_1000017_pt1 | contig 86486 bp, 69 predicted proteins | sample Balambano_FR1_Me_FD_161646 | JGI IMG/M metagenome (GOLD analysis project Ga0224722, IMG submission 161646) | Freshwater sediment microbial communities from Lake Towuti, South Sulawesi, Indonesia - Balambano_FR1_MetaG | ecosystem: Environmental > Aquatic > Freshwater > Lake > Sediment | place...
TCATCTACATCGAGATCTTCTACAATCGTCAACGTATCCACACTTCACTGGGCAGCCGCAACCCAGCAGAGTTTGAGGCGGCGGGCGGAAACTAATCTCTGTGTCCACTACATCGACACAGGCTCACAGCTTGCCTAGCCTAGCCCAGTTTGATTGACGCGTTAGGGATTCCTCGGCTTCGCCTGCTCAGAAACATGCCTTCGGCCGTAGGGGTCGCTCTCCGTAGCGACCCTGGTAACCCGACGACGGCGCGCTACGGAGAGCGCGCCCTACCGTTTCTGCCGCTTCGTCTGGCCTGCGGCCATCTTGAACTCGGAATGACACATTAAGACATCTTCGTGGATGAAATCATCTTGTCCAGCTCGCGCGCCATCGCCCGCGCGAATTTGGGGTCGTTGATGTCGGTCGCCATCTCTTTCACCATGATGCCCTTGCGCAGATTGGCCTTCAGCTCGCGGATCAACGCCGCGCCGGCCTCCGGGTCGTGGAAGGGCTTGCCCACCGCGTCAATCATCGAGACGCCTTTGGTTGGGATGAACACCGCCACTGGCCCGGTCGCCCTATTCAGCTTGCGGGCGATCACGCGGCCGAGTTCGGCATTCTCTTCCGGCGTGGTGCGCATCAGCGTCACCGTGGCGTTGTGTTTGTACAGATTGCGCCCGCGAAACTTCTCCGGCACCGTCTCAAGCGGCCCAAAGTTCACCATGTCCAACGCGCCGAGTGACACGACCTGCGGCAGGCTCATCGCCCCCGCCGCCTCCAGCCGCTCTGGCCCGGCGCTGAGCACGCCGCCAACCAACTCGTCGGCCAATTCAGTCGTGGTCACATCCAGCACGCCCGCCAGAAAGCCGCCTTTGACCAACGCCTCCATGCTCTGCCCGCCGGTGCCGGTGGAATGAAACACCAGCACTTCGTAGCCGCGCTCCTCCAGCCACGCCCGCGCCGTGTTTACGCATGGCGTGGTCACGCCGAACATGGTCGCGCCGATGAGCGGTTTGCCGACGCTGGCGCGGCTGCGCTTGCGCCGCGATGCGGCATAACTCTTGGCCATGCCGGCGATGGCGGCTGCTGCGTTCGACAAGATGCGCTCGCTCACCCGGTTGATGCCGGCGATGTCCACGACTGAATACATCATCGTCACGTCGCTCGCGCCGACGTAGGGCCGCGTGTCGCCGCTGGCCAACGTGCTGACGATGAGCTTGGGCACGCCGACCGGCAGCGCCTGCGCTGCCGCCGCCGCGATGGACGAGTTGCCGCTGCCGCCCATGCCCATCACGCCATGGAGTTTCTTTTCAGCAAACAGCCGCCGGGTGATCTCGGCCGCGCCGCGCGCCATCGTCATCACCGCTGCGCCACGGTCGCCAGCATCGGCCAGAACCTTCACATCGGCCCCGACTGCCTGCGCCACCTGCTCGCGCGAGATGTCGGGCTTGATCCTGAGCCTGAGCCTGTCATTGGAGGGGCTGCCCAATACCCCGGCGTCTACCAAAATGACGCTGACGCCTTCGTTCTTGAGTCGCTTGCGGATGAAATCGAATTCGAGGCCTTTCGTGTCGAGCGTGCCGATCAGAACGACGGTTGGCATGCGAGAGATTCTATGTGCCCTGATCGCCAGCGCAAAAGGTGTCTCTTTTCGCCCTCTCATCCGGCGCATATGAATTTCCTATTCGCGCCGGGTAGTGTTCGCTGCACGATTAGAGGTAGCATTGCTAAACAGGAGGACTGAACATGCTTACTTTGCCGGAAGAGTTAATGTTGCTGGCCTTGGATGACAACACAGGCACGGTTGCCCAGAATGCGCAGGGCCCGTTGAAGGCTGGTCTGGTGAGCGCGGCGCTGACGGAGTTGACGCTGACTGGCCGACTAAAGGTGGATGGTTACGGCAACGTCATCGCGGCCAATGCTGCGCCGATGGGTGACGATGTGCTCGACGATGTGTTGAGCCGCGTCGGGCGTGCTCAACCGCCACGCCCAACCCACGCGTGGTTGCAACACCTTGCCAACGACCTGCGCGATGTGGAAGGCCGGGTGCGCAACCGGCTGGTGCAGCGCGGCATATTGCGACAGGAAGAATCGCGCAAGTTCTTCATCATCCGCGAAGTGCGCTTCCCGACCCAGAACCCCGGCTTTGAAGCCAACGTGCGCAGTCGGCTGCGCGAGGTCGTCATCAACAACGCTCAACCCGACGAGCGCACCATGGCGCTGATCGGCCTGGTCAAGTTGACCAACCTGGTCGAGACGGTCTTCGCCTACACCGAATGGCAACAGGCGCGCCAGCGCATTGACCAACTCACCAACCCGCAGTTCGCTGGCTGGCAATACCAGGCTCAGGGCAACGGTTCCGGCTACAACCAGCAGCAGCCGATGGGCATCGGCGGCATGATGTCTGGCATGGTGCCTGCGCTCATGTTCAGCATGATGGCCCAGAGCATGTTCTGGGGCATGGGCGGCTGGATGATGCCCGGCATGATGATGGGAGGCATGGGCGGCTTTGGCGCGCCACAGGAAGACGGCATGCCGATGGACGAGAGCCAGATGAGCGAGGTCAACGCCGAGGACGGCGGCTTTGACTTTGGCGGGGATTTCGGCGGCGATTTCTGATCTGGCGCTTGCGTCTCAGGTCAGTTGAATCAGGGTTGCTTGGTGGTCACTGCTTCTGTTGCCGCGGGATGGTTGAGCGTGTCAATTCCCGGGCTCACGCTGTAGCTTTGTATGCGCAACTCGATATCCCAGACATACGCCGCCAATGCCTTCTTTGTCGGGTCTGTGATGATGGCGTGCACAACCGCAATCGCCGTCCCCTGGGTCTCATTCAGCTCAGCGGCAAGCCGCTCTGCATAGCCAATAACCCAGGGAAAAGCCGTGTTGGCTTTGACCACATCCGCGACGGTGACCGTCATCGTCATCAACTGTGTGTTGCCATATCCGAATGGATCGGTGACGACGTCCAGTGATGCGACGTTCAGCCCTTCGGGCTGGAATCGCTGCCGAGCCACGGCAGCGGTGTCCTCGTTCGACAGCATCGAGTCGCGCTCGATAAATTCTCTCGAGTTGATGTCGGAGTCATACAAAAAGATAGTGCCATCACTGATGATCTCGTCTTTGGCGTTTCGGATTTCAGTCGAATAGCTGTCCAGGCCGCGGAAGCCGCGCCTGAGAAAGAAGACGGCGCGGTTCACAGCCGTGCTGTTGAACACATCTGTAGACGTATTGCGTTGGTCTGAACTCTCGCTGTGCAACACGATGCGCAGGCTGTTCGGGTAGCTTGGATCAAGGACGACCCTCTCGGCCGGGACACCTGCGCCCTGCAGCGTACTCAGCAAGGTCCGGGCGGCCTCTTTCAATGAATCTGGTGTTGGCTTGGGTTGAGGCGAGGAAGACGCAGGTTCTCGGCCTCGTTGCAAGGCGAATGCAAGTCCAACGACAAGTGCAAGTGTCGCGGCGAGGAGGCTAGCAATCAGCCCAATTCGGGTGCGTGTTAGAAGCTTCATGCGATCTCCTTGTTGAAGGGCTTGAAACCTGTGATTCGTTCATGGGCGGCGAATATAATCCGCGCGCGGTGATCGGCCAGACGTTGACCGTGCGTAGCACACCTGTGCAGCAATCAGATTGCTCAGAGCGCAAGCTACGGACGTGAACGCGATAGAAGCACGTGACCCAACGCAGACGCGCTGGGCAGCCGAAGACCGCGTGACCGGCACCGACACGACGGCCATGCAAAAGACGCTCGTCCCGACGACGCAATATCGCCCCGGCTTCCTGCGGCAGCACTACCACACCATCATCACGCTGTCATTGCTGGCAGTGGATGTGTTCAGCATCGTCGTCAGCTTCTATCTGGCCTATCGCTTGCGGCTGGCTGTGCCCTTCCCCGAGCCGGCTCAGGGCGTGCCGGGGTTCTTCGACTTCATTTCGCTGCTGGTCGTGCAGGTCATCGCGATCATCACCGCCTTCTTCTTCGGTCGGATGTATCACCGCCGGCGTGCGCGCTACAGCACCGACGAGTTGACGACTATTTTCTCGGCCGTGTCCATCGGCACATTGGCCAGCCTGGCCTTCGCCACATTCTGGCGCGATTCCCGGTTCGTCGTCACCGATGCGCCGCGCGTGATGATCATTTACGCGTGGCTTCTGACGATCGTCCTGGTCATCCTGCTGCGCAGTTTGCAGGCCCGCATTCAACGCGGCCTTCAGGCGCGCGGCATTGGGCGAACGCGCGTGGTGGTGGTGGGTGCGGGTGAGCCGGCCGCCACCGTCTTGCAACGGCTGACGCAGATGTCGCGCCTGGGCTACGACGTGATCGGCCTGATCCCCTACGACGGCCAGCGCCCGTGGTATGACGTGCGCGTGCTTGGCACGCTCGACGATCTGGCCAGCATGGCGCACAAGGAAACGATTGACGAAGTCATCATCGCGCTGCCCAACGCCAGCAGCGAGGATATGCTGAAGGTGATCGAGCGGTGCGACCGCAGCACGATCAGCATCAAGGTTTTGCCCGACCAGTTTCAGATCATGGCCGGGCAGTTGAGCATCGGCGAGTTAAGCGGCTTGCCGCTGCTCAACATGCGCGATGTGGCCCTGCGCGGCTGGAAGGTCACGCTCAAGCGCGCGGTGGATTTCGTCGGCAGCGCCATCGGCCTGGTGCTGCTCTCGCCGTTTCTGTTTCTGGTCGCCGTTCTGGTCAAGCTGGATTCGCCCGGCCCGGCCCTGTATAGCCAGGAGCGCATGGGGCTGGACGGCAAGCGCTTCTTCGTCATCAAGTTCCGCACCATGCGCATGGACGCCGAGCAGGACGGCCCGGGCTGGACGAAAAAGGACGACCCGCGCAAGACGCGCTTGGGCGGATTCCTGCGCCGGACGAACCTGGACGAATTGCCCCAACTCGTCAACGTCTTTCTGGGCCAGATGAGCCTGGTCGGCCCGCGCCCCGAGCGGCCGATGTATGTCGAGGAGTTTCGCAAGCGCATCCCGCGCTACATGGAGCGCCACCGCGAGAAAGCAGGCATGACCGGTTGGGCGCAAGTCAACGGCCTGCGCGGCGACACCTCGATCGAGGAGCGCACCCAATACGACCTGTGGTACATCGAGAACTGGTCGGTGTGGCTCGACATCAAGATCATCCTGATGACGATCTGGCAGGTTGTGGTCGGTGAGAGCGAGAACGCGTATTGAAGTGAAAAGTAAAAAGTGAGAAGTTGAGCAGCGTTTGTCACTTCTCACTTCTTACTTCTTACCTCTCCAGCACCTCAATCTTCGCCACCAACCCCTTTGGCTCGCCACCCAGCGGCTGGCCCGGCTGCAACTGGCTGGGCAGCCATCGCCCCGTCGCCGTGCTGTCGTCGTAGCGCAGCACGTCGTGGCTGCGCGTCGTTTCGTGCAGCGCCTCGATGTATGGCTGGCCAAACAGCGGCGACGTGTGGCCGAGTTGCGTCCGCGCCTTCTCGCACAGGTGCGGGATGAACGGCGAGAACAACACCGTCAGCGAGTCAATCGCCCGCGCGGCGACGTAGAGCTGCGTGCCCGCGCGCGCGCGATCCACCTTGATCGTCTTCCACGGCGCTTCAAAGTCCAGATACTGATTTGTCGTCGTCGCCAACTCGATCACCTCGTTCAGCGCGTCGCGCAGCTTGACGGCGTTGAGCTTCGCGCCCACCGTATCGAACGCCGCCTCGACTTTGGCGATCAGCGCCTTGTCCGCCTCGGTCAATTCACCCGGCTGTGGAATCTTGCCTTCGAAGTTCCGCCAGATTTGCGACAGTGTGCGCTGGATCAGGTTGCCCCACTTGGCCAGCAACTCGCTGTTGTTGCGCTGCGCAAAGTCGTTCCAGTTCCAATCGGCGTCCTTGTTCTCCGGCAGCACCGTGCTCAGGTAGAAGCGCAGCGCGTCCGGCCCATACTTCTCGGTCAGGTCAAGCGCGTCCAGGCTCACGCCCAGGCTCTTGCTGAACTTCTGCCCGCCCAGGTTGAGGTATTGGTTGGCCGGCACGTCGTAGGGCAGGTTGAACTTCACCCCCTCCTGGCCTCCACCATCGCTGGCGATGAGGGAGGGAGCGCCATCGGCGGGGGTGGGGGTGTCCCACGGCTGGCCCAGCGTCCCCATGCCCAGCAGCACGCTCTGCCACAACACCGTGTGAAACAGGATGTTGTCCTTGCCGATGAAGTTGTAGATCTTCACATCGTCGCCATACCAGAAGTCTTGCCATGCGCCGGGTTGACCGATGACGTTGGCCCACTCGACCGTCGCGCTCAGGTAGCCCAGCAACGCCTCGTACCACACGTAGATGCACTTGCCCTCGCTGTTCGGCACAGGAATGGGGATGCCCCACGTCAGGTCGCGGGTGAAGGCGCGCGGCTCCATCTCGCGGGCATAGCCGCGGCTGAATTCCAGCACGGTGTTGCGCCAATAGTCGTCTTTGTCAGCCAGATAGTTCAATACCGGCTCGCGCAACTCCGGCAGGTCGAAGAAGTAGTGCTCGCTCTCGCGCACGGTCAGCGTATCGTCGGGATGCGTGCGGCTGCGCGGGTTGATCAGTTGCGTGCCATCCAGCAGGCTGCCGCAGTTATCGCATTGGTCGCCCCGTGCCTTGTCGTAGCCGCACACCGGGCACGTCCCTTCCACTAAGCGATCGGGCAGGAACTTCCCTTCGCGCTCGCTGTAGAGCTGGCGTTGTTTGGCTTGGTAGAGATACTCGTTGTCGAGCAGCTTGCGGAACATCTGCTGGCTGATGGCGTGATGATTCTCCGTGTCGGTATGCGTGAACAGGTCGTAGCTGATGCCCAACTTCAACTGCGTGTCCAGGAAGCGCTGGTGAAAGTGCTCAAATACCTCGCGCGGCGTTTTGCCCTCTTTCTCCGCGCGCACGACGATGGGCGTGCCGTGGCTGTCGCTGCCGCTGACGACGACGACGCGGTTGCCCTTCAGGCGCTGATAGCGCGCGAAGATATCCGCCGGCAGGTAACAGCCTGCGATGTGGCCCACGTGCAGGTCGCCATTGGCATACGGCCAAGCTAGGCAGACCAGAATGTTTTCAGGTGTCATGATTCTTTGCTCCATCATCGTGCACGTGTCACGTCTTACGTGCACGTGCACGGATCAACTCGAATTTCAAGACTGCGCAAAACAAAACCGCCCGGCGTGTGCGCGGGCGGTTGATTTCTCGAACCAGTTGACAGGCTGTCGAACGATGACGTCACTCGGCTAGCCCGCGCGGTGTTGCACGCCGGGCATGCGCATCGAGATGCGCGCGAAGTTCGAGTAACGGTCAATCACAGTGCCTAGATGATATGGATGTGCGTGATAAAATCAAGGCCGCCAACGAATTTGAACGGATAAACGAATTCGGAGGCTAACGAGGTGTAGCGCAGCCTGGTAGCGCACTTGCATGGGGTGCAAGGGGCCCCGAGTTCAAATCTCGGCACCTCGACTAAGCCAGACCCTGAAGGTCTTCAAGACCTTCAGGGTCTTTTTATTCCAACTCGAACGCCTGCCCCTTGGCTGGCATGTGCACGTTCTTCACGCCCAGGTCGCGCATGCCACCGGCCAGCGCCGTCATCGCATCCGGTTCGCCGTGCACCAGGAACACGCCGCGAAGGTTGCTCACTTGTGGCCGCACCCAATTCAACAGGTCGTCCCGGTCGCCGTGACCGCTAAACGCCTCGATCCGCCGCACCTCCGCCCGCACCGTGAACTCGTCGCCCAGAATCTTCACGTGCCGCTGGCCATCCAGAATGCGGCGGCCGAGCGTGTGGGGCGCTTGAAAGCTGACAAACAGCACCATGTTTTTGCGGTCGCCAATGGTATGGCGCAGGTGATGCAGCACACGCCCGTTCTCGGCCATGCCGCTGGCGCTGATGATGACGGCTGGCCCCGCCAAGTCATTCAGCGATTTGGATTGTTCGACGCTGCGCACATAGGTCAGGCGCTTGAAGCCGAACACGCTGCCGTCCGAATCGGTGCGCAGCATGTCGCGCGTTTCCTGGTCGTAGCACTCCGGGTGGGTGCGGAAGGCCTCCGTCACGTTCACGGCCAGCGGGCTATCTACAAATACGGGTATGTCGGGCAACTGGCCGGCGTGCATCAAGTCGTTTAACCGGTAGACGATCTCCTGCGTGCGGCCGACGGCGAATGCCGGGATCACGATCTTGCCGCCGCGATCATAGGCGTCGTGCAAGGCGCGCGCCAGCTCCGGCGTGGCCTCGTTGATGGGCGGATGCAGCCGGTCGCCATACGTGCTCTCGATAATCAGGTAGTCGGCTTCCGGCATCGGCTTGGGGTCGCGCAGGATGGGCAGGCCCTTGCGGCCCAGGTCGCCGCTAAAGCACAGTCGCGTCGTGCGGTTGCCCTCGGTCAGCTCAATCAATTCCCACGATGAGCCGAGCATGTGACCGGCATCGCCAAACGTCACTCGGACGTTGCGTGTGACGTTGATCCAGCGGTCGTAGTCATAGCTCACAAATTGGTGCAACGCAGTTTCGGCATCGGCCAGGGTGTAGATCGGCTCCGCCGCCCCATTGCCCTTGCCATGCCGGTTGAGGTAACGCGCGTCTTCCTCCTGGATCGCGCCGGAATCGCGCAACATGACCGCGCACAAATCACGCGTGGCGTGAGTGCATACGATCTCGCCGCTGAAGCCGCTCTTGGTCAGGTTGGGGATGTTGCCGCTGTGGTCAATGTGCGCGTGCGACAGGATCAGTGTATCCACTGCCTGCGCGTCGAACGGTAAGTGTTGGTTGATCCGATACGACTCGGCCCGCCGGCCTTGAAACAATCCGCAGTCGAGCAAGACCCTGGAGCCGTCGGCCTGGATGAGATGTTGCGACCCGGTAACGGTGCGCGCTGCGCCCCAAAAGGTAACTTGCGACATGATGGCGTGAGTATAATCTTTGCGTTCGCATGAACTGGCAGCGGGAGGCTGCTTTCCGGGCATGATTGAGATGAAAATCGAAAGCGTCCGCGTGAGCTTGATGAGCCCGAACCAGGTGGTCATCCTGAAAGAGGTTGACGGCGAGCGGCACTTGCCCATCTTCATTGGCAAGACCGAAGGCGACGCGATTACCTTTCAGCTCAACGGCGCGCCGGTGCCACGCCCCCTGACGCACGATCTGGCCGCCAGCATTCTCACCGCACTAGAGGCCACCGCCAGCCACGTCGTCATCAGCGATCTGCGCAACCAACACTTCTATGCCGCGTTGGTGCTAAAAGTAGACGAGACAGAGGTCATGCTGGATGCGCGCCCAAGCGATGCCATCGCCATTGCCGTACGCGTGGAATGCCCGATCTTCGTGGAGGAACACGTGCTGGATGAGGCCGGCGTCCAGCCGGCCGAGCGGACGGACGCGGGGAATGGCAACCTGGGTGCGTTTGAAGACTTTCTCAGTTCGCTCGACCTGAGCGATTTGGACACGGACAAGTGACGGTGCAGAGAAGACAGAGGTGAAAGAGGAGGCAGTCACGATGGTAGAGGTCAAGGTTGATGCAATCCGAATAAGTCTGATGGGGTCGCATCGCGTCGTCGTGCTGAAAGATCAGGGCAGCAACCGCTATCTATCCATCTGGATCGGTCAACCGGAGGCGGACGCAATCACCATCCATATGACGGACTCCCGCGTCGCCCGCCCGCTCACGCACGACCTGATCGTCAGTTTGCTGCGCGACCTGAACGCGACCGTGCGCTACGTCTTGGTCAACGAGCTGCGCGACGACACCTACTACGCCCGCATCATCATCCGTTCCAAAGATGGCAAGGAACTGAACATTGATGCGCGTCCCAGCGACGCCATCGCGCTGGCCGTTCGCGTCGGTTGTTCCATCTATGTGGACGACGAGATCATGGCCCAGCACAGCCAGGAGCCGGACGACGACGGTGCCGTGGCCGACGAAGACCTGGGCGCGTTCAAGGATTTTCTCGGCTCGCTCGATATGGACGACTTGGACAAAAAGTAATTCGCATACGCAACACCACTCATGCCACGCACGCACCGCGCGTGCGTGGCATTTTGTTTGCCCCATTTCTGCATGCACTTAATGGAGTTCATCGTCGCGCTACACGCGCTGTGTGTGTGCCTGCTCTCGGCCTATGCGCTGCATCACGCCATCTTGCTCGCCCTGTTTTTGCGGTCACGCGCGGCCAGCCCAGGTAGGGGCGAAGCAGCAGACCAGGGCGCGCCACTCCCCACTGTCACGATTCAAATCCCGCTCTACAACGAGCGTTTTGTAGCCGAGCGCGCTATCGCCGCCGCTGCTGCTCAGGACTACCCGCGCGACCGGTTGCGCATCCAGGTGCTGGATGACTCGACTGACGACACCACCTGCATTGCCCGGCGCGCGGTCGAGGCAGCGCGCGGGCGCGGTGTGACCATCGAGCTGATTCACCGCACCAACCGCACGGGCTATAAGGCCGGCGCGTTGGCGGCCGCGTTGTCTAAGACCGACAGCGATCTCATCGCCATCTTCGACGCCGACTTCGTGCCGCGCGCCGACTTCCTGCGCCGCGTCATCATCGAGCGTGACGCATTTGCCGACCCGTGCGTGGGCTTTGTGCAGACGTGCTGGGATTTCCTCAACCGCGAGGCAACCGTGCTGACGCGCGCACAAGCCATGACGCTGGACGTGCACTTCGTCATCGAACAACCGGCGCGCAACGGCAGCGGCCTGATGATCAACTTCAACGGTTCAGGCGGCATCTGGCGCAGGCGGTGCATTGAAGATGCGGGGGGTTGGCACGCCGATACGCTGACCGAAGACCTCGATCTGAGCTACCGGGCCGAGTTGCGCGGTTGGCGCGGCGTGTATCTGGCCGATGAAGCATCGCCCAATGAACTGCCCACCGGTGTGCTGGCTTACAAACGCCAGCAGGCACGCTGGGCGCGCGGCACGCTGCAAACAGTGCGCAAGCTCATGCCGCACATCCTGCGCTCGACGTTGCCTGCGCGGGCCAAGCTGGCCGCGTGGATGCACCTGAGCGGCTACTTCATCCACCCGCTCATCTTGATGACCACGATCACCACGCCGCTGTTGTTGATCCTGTCGCTGGTGCAGGCGCGCGCGGCATTGCCGCTGTGGGTGAACGCGCTCAGCCTGCTGAGCATCGCGCCGATCGTGTCCATGTTCGTGGCGCACGCGGCGCGGCGGCGGCCACTGCTGCACTTCTTGCGCGACCTGCCGTTCGCGTTGATGCTCGGCATTGGCGTGTCGTTCTCCGACACGGTTGCCATGGCCCAGGCGCTGTTGCATCGCACCACCGGCGAGTTTGCGCGCACACCCAAGACCCCCAAGACCATCGGCGGCGCACTGTCGAAGTCCAAGGCGTATCTGCTGCGGCCCGATTGGACGATGTGGATCGAACTTGGGCTGGCGATCTATGCCGCCGGGGCGATGATAGTGCTATGGCAACTAGGTTATTGGCTGTCCATCGCGCCAATGGTGTTGTATGTGCTCGGCTTCGGCGGCGTGTGGCTGAATCAGGTGCTGGGCGCGTTCGGCCTGCCGCAGGAATAGCAAATGCTCAGTTGCAAACCTCGGCTTGCGCCTGGGCACCCGCGACTCAAGTCGCGGGCTAATGTTACGAAGCCGCATGAATGCGGCTGTTTCAGCCCGATTCATCGGGCTTCGTTTGCTCAGACCGGCTCTTGAGAGTCGGGCATGCGTGCGGATTAGTAGGTTTGTAACTGAGCAACTAGCAACCGATATTGCCACACCGGCAGCGGTGTGCTACAAAGCGCGCCGTGCAATCGCGATAGGTTCGTCTATCCTAGATTCAGGAGCTAGAAGGAGCCAAGTTCAGATGAAACAGAGTAAGCTGACCCGAAGACAGTTGTTGCGCCTGTCGGCCCTGGCGGGCACCGGCGCGGTGATCGCTGCCTGTGCACCAGCGCCAGCTGCGCCCGCAGCCCCGGCTGCGCCGGCCGCAACGGAAGCCCCAGCGGCCGAAGCCCCGGTGGCGGTGGCTGAGCCGACCGAAGCTGCCATCATCCCCGCCACCTTGGCGGAGGTGCCGCGCGAGCAGACCTTGATTCACGGTTGGAGCACCAGCGCGCCTATTGGTGTCACCAATCCGTGGGCTTCGCCTGGTTATACCCACCAGGAAGGCAACTGCATGATGTGGGAGCCGCTGTTCTACTTCGCTGTGTTCGGCGACAAGGAAGTGCCGTGGCTGGCTGAGAGCGGTGAGTACAACGCCGATTTCACCGAGCTGACGATCAAGCTGCGCCCGGAGGCGATGTGGAGCGACGGCGTGCCGGTCACATCCAAGGACGTGGCCTTTACGTTCGATGGCCAGCTCAAGAACGACAAGCTGCCCTATCACGCCGCGTTCGACCAGTTCGTGAAGGAAGTGCAGACGCCCGACGACCAGACCGTGATTGTGTCGTTCAAGGTGCCGTCGCCGCGCTTCAAGTTCGAGGTGCTCAGCCTGAAATACGACACCGGCATCCCGATCGTGCCGGAGCATGTGCTGAGCAAAGAGGCCGATGTCAACGCCTTTGCCGGCGGCGTCGAGATGGCGCACTCCGGGCCGTATTCCATCGTCAGTTGGGACAAGAACCAGAAGATCTATGACCTGCGTGAAGATTGGTGGGCGGTGAAGGCCGGCGTGGCAGCCGCGCCCGATGCCAAGCGCCAGATTTACTTCAACATCGGCGGCCAGGTGGGCGGCAACATGGAGAACGTGGCGCAACGCTGCGTGAACAATGAGTATGACGACGCGCTGGGCTTCCCGGTGGCACTGATCAAGAGCACGCTGGAGCAAAACCCCAAGATCACCACGCACTCCGGCAGCGCCGCGCCCTACGGCTATCTGGACTGGTGGCCCAATTCGCTGTGGGTGAACACGCAGCTCGATCCGTTCAGCGACGTCAAGGTTCGCCGGGCCATCAGCTACGCCATCAATCGCCCGCAGTTGGACGAGGTGGTGTATGACGGCGCGAAGATCGGTACGATCTATCCGTTCCCGCTGTATCCCGGCCTGGTCAAGTTCGCCGAGACGACCAAAGACATCGAGGCCAAATATGAACCGGGCAAGTTCGACCAGGACGCCTCGGCCAAGCTGATGGAAGAGGCTGGCTTCGCCAAGAACGGCGACGGCCTGTGGGAAAAGGACGGCGCGACTGTGCCCTGCATGATCCACGGCTTCGAGGGCATTCACGGCGACGTGGTGCCGGTGATCGTCGAGCAGTTGCGCCAGGGTGGCTTCGACGCGGCCATCAACTTTGGCCCGGACGCTTACCAGAGCATGGCTGACGGTAAGCCCGGACTGTACATGTTCGGCCACGGCGCCAGCCTGGTGGACCCGTATGCGGCCTTCGAGCTGTATCACAGCCGCTTCGCCACGCCCATTGGCACGACGGCCGGCAACAACCGCTTCTCGCGCTATCAGAACCCGGACTACGACAAGATTCTGGACGAGATGGCGACGCTGCCCGCCGAGAATCCGAGGTTCCAGGAGTTGGCGTTGCAGGCGATGGAGATCTACTGGCGCGACGTGATTGACATCCCGGTCGTGCAGTTCCTTCACCGCATCCCCTACAACCAGACCTACTGGACGAACTGGCCGACCGAGGCCAACCCGGCCAATGGCTTCAACGGCGCGTTCTGGCATCACACCGGCCTGATCGTGGCTACCAACCTGAAGACGGTCTAAGCCTGGCAGTTGGAGTCCACCTCTGAGGTGGACTCCAACTACAGACCCGGTTGATGTGTAGAGCAGGGCAGGTGAATTCGCCTGCCCTTTTTAGTTGGAGCCCACCTCCAAGGTGGGCTCCAACTGAACTCAGTCGGCGCACTGAACGTTCAACGCACCTGCTCAGACTTAGGCTGTATATTTGCAATCCACCAGTGCCTGTGCTAAAACGCGCGCCTGAGATTTACCGTTTTACTGAGGAAGGAGGCGATAGACCGACCGACACTCCCCGTACGCCGTTCCCCACCCAGCGGCACTTGCCGCTTTTAATTAGAGATTGCAAACCAGAATGTTAGATATCCAGGAGGATTAACCCAATGAAGCGGAACAAATTTTCCCGCAGGCAGTTACTGCGCCTGTCGGCCCTGGCGGGCACCGGCGCTGTGATTGCCGCCTGCGCCCCGGCAGCGCCCGCTGCGCCAGCCGCCGAAGCCCCGGCCGCAGAAGCGCCTGCCGCCGCCACCGAAGCGCCCGCCGCCGAAGCCCCGGCAGCGACCGAGGCGCCTGCCGCCGAGGCCCCCGCAGCCGATCTCAAAGAAGTGCCACGTGATCAGACCGTCGTCTTGGGCTGGAGTGCCGATCAGGTCGGCCTGTCCAACCCGTGGACGGCCGGCTACACTCACCAGAACGGCAACGCTATGCTGTGGGAGCCGCTGTTCTACTTTGCCATCTTCGCCGACAAGGAAGTGCCCTGGCTGGCTGAGAGCGGCGAGTACAACACCGATTTCACCGAGTTGACGGTGAAGCTTCGCCCGGAGGCGATGTGGAGCGACGGCGTGCCGGTCACGGCCGACGACGTGGTGTTCACGGCGCAAGGCCAAGTCGCCAACGACAAACTGCAGTATCACAGCGAGTTCAAGGAATTCATCAAGGACGTGAAGGCGGTGGATGAGAAGACCGTCTTATTCACGTTCAACAAGCCCGCGCCACGCTTCAAGTTTGAGGTGCTGAGCCTGAAATTCGACACTGGCGTCCCGATCGTGCCCAAGCACACGCTGGAGAAGGAAGCCGATGTGAGCGCGTTCCAGGGCGGTTTGGATATGCCGCACTCCGGCGCATATTCGATTGTGAGCTGGACCAAAGACCAGAAGACCTTTGACCTGCGCGAGGATTGGTGGGCCGTCAAGGCGGGCATTGCTGCTTTGCCCGATGCCAAGCGTCTGGTGTTCGTCAACATCGGCGGCATCGTCGGCGAGAACATGGAGTTGGTCGCCCAGCGCATCGTGAACAACGAATTTGACACGGCGCTCGACTTCCGCGATTCGCTGATCAAGAGCACGCTGGAGCAAAACCCCAAAGTCACGTCTCACACCGGCAACGAAGCGCCGCGTGGCTACCTGGACTGGTGGCCCAACTCGCTATGGATGAACCACGAGATCGCGCCGTTTAACGACGTCAAGGTGCGTCAGGCCATCAACCGCATCATCAACCGCGACCAGATCAACGAGGTGGTGTACGAGGGCGCGACGATCGCAAACATCTACCCCTTCCCGCTCTATCCGGGTTTGCAGGCCTTTGCGGACTCGGCGGCTGTGAAGGCGTTGGTAGACCAGTATCAGCCCGGCAAACATGACCTGGATGAAAGCGCCAAGCTGTTTGAAGAGGCCGGCTTTGCCAAGAACGGCGACGGCTTCTGGGAGAAGGACGGTCAGACTATTCCAGGTGTGATCAACGGCTTCGGCGGCATCCACGGCGACATCGTGCCGGTGTTGGTCGAACAGCTCAAGGCCGGCGGCATTGACGCCTCCATCAACTTCGGCCCAGATGCCTACCAGAACATGGCCGATGGCAAGCCGGGCTTCTACATGTTTGGTCACGGTGCCAGCTTGAAGGACCCTTACGCGGTGTTCTTCCTGTTCACCAAGAAGCCGGCCGGCAACACGGCGGGATCGAACAACTTCTCGCGCTACAACAACCCCGAGTTCGACAAGATCGTTACGGAGATGGGTCCGTTGCCCGCCGACGATCCCAAGTTTCAGGAATTGGCTGTGCAGGCGATGGAGTGGTACTGGAAGGATCAAATTGACGTGCCGATCATCCAGTGGCTGCACCGCATCCCCTACAACCAGACCAACTGGACGAACTGGCCGACTGCGGCCAACATCGGGCCAGGCGTGAACGGCGCTTTCTGGGCGCATACCGGCCATCTGGTCATCACCAACCTGAAGAAGGCAGCGGCCTAAACTTTTACGATAAACACCGGTCAAGGTGCTCACCTTGACCGGTGTTTGGACAAATCGCTTTTAGTTCAAATTTCCAAGGAGTAACACGCGATGAAGCAAAACAAGCTTACCCGAAGGCAGTTGTTGCGCCTGTCCGCCCTGGCCGGAACCGGCGCAGTGATTGCTGCCTGCACGCCCGCCGCGCCGGCTGCCCCTGCCGCAGAGGCCCCTGCAGCCGAAGCGCCGGCCACGACTGAAGCCCCGGCCGCCGAGGCACCTGCCGCGACCGAAGCTCCGCCCACGCCGGCCCCGCTCACCGCTGGCGAGTTGAAGGAAGTGCCGCGCAATCAGACCGTGGTCGTGACCGGTATTGACCAGATTGGCGTGTCGAACCCGTGGACGCCGGGTTACAGCCACCAGCAGGGCAATGCCAACTTGTGGGAGCCGCTGTTCTACTATTTCATTTTCTCCGACAAGGAACAGCCCTGGCTGGCCGAGAGCGGCGAATACAACGCCGACTTCACTGAACTTACCCTTAAGCTGCGCGCGGACGCGGCCTGGAGCGATGGCAAGCCGTTTGGCGCGGACGATGTAGTGTTCACGCTCGAGAACCAACTCAACAATGAGAAGCTGAACTATCACACATCGTTCAAGGAGTTCGTCAAGACCATCGAGAAGGTGGATGACCAGACAGTCAAGCTCACCTTTAATCGCCCGGCCCCGCGCTTCAAGTTCGAAGTGTTGACGCAGAAGTTCGACACTGGCATCCCCATGGTGTCAAAGCACGCCTTCGATGGCGTGACCGATGTCACGTCGGTGCAGGGTGGGTTGGACATCCCGCACAGCGGCCCGTTCAATATCGTCAGTTGGACGGCCGATCAGAAGATCTTTGATCTGCGCGAGGATTGGTGGGCCGTCAAAGCCGGCCTCATACCCGTGCCGGATGCCAAGCGTGTGATCTACACCCGCATCGCCGAGATGCAGGCCGTGGCGCAACGCTCGGTGAACAACGAATTTGACGCCACGCTCGACCTGCGCAGCGACGCGATCAAGAGCACCATCTCTCAGAACCCCAAGATCACCACCCATACCGGCGACAAACCGCCCTACGGTTATCTGGACTGGTGGCCGAACTCGCTGTGGGTCAACACCCAGGTTGAGCCGTTCAACGATGTGAAGGTGCGCAAGGCCATCAGCATGACGGTCAACCGCGATCAGCTCAACGAGGTGGTCTACGAGGGCGCCAACATTGCCACCATCTTTCCCTTCCCGCTCTATCCCAAACTGCAGGCCTGGGCCGATAGCGATGGCGTGAAGGCGCTGATTGACAAGCTACAGCCCGGCAAGTTTGACCTCGATGGCGCGGCCACGCTGATGGAAGAGGCCGGCTTCGCCAAGAATGGCGACGGTTTGTGGGAGAAGGGCGGCAATACCGTCCCAGCCGTGATCAACGGCTTCGAGTCCATCCACAGCGACATCGTTCCGATCCTGGTCGAGCAACTCAAACTGGGTGGCTTTGATGCCTCGGTCAACTTCGGCCCGGATGCCTACCAGAACATGGCCGATGGCAAGCCCGGTCTGTACATGTTTGGCCACGGTGCCGGCCTGATTGACCCGCAAGCGACGTTTGAGCTGTTCCACAGCCGCTATGCCGCGCCCATCGGCACGACGGCTGGCAGCAACCGCTTCTCGCGCTATCAGAACGCCGAGTTCGATAAGATCGTGGACGAGATGGCGTCGCTGCCAAATGAGGATCCCAAGTTTCAGGAGCTTGCGGTTCAGGCGATGGAGATCTATTGGACGGACGTGATTGACATCCCGGTCATCCAGTGGCTGCACCGTATTCCCTATAACCAGACGTATTGGGTCAACTGGCCGACGGTTGCCAATCCCGATGTCGGTCTGAACGGGGCCCACTGGCACACGACTGCGCCCCAGGTGCTCACGCGCCTGAAGGCGGCAGGGTAGAGAGTAGGGGGCGAAGCATTCGCACAAGCGTCTTGGCAAGCATGGCCTTGCAGCGAATGCTTCGCCCCTACATGTTCCGATAACATCCAAACGTCTAAGAGAGGTGGAGTGAAGTGAATCTAGCGTATCTCATTCGCCGTGTGATCTTTCTGTTGTTCGTGATCTGGGTCGCCGCTACCATTACATTCTTCATCCCGCGCCTGTCGTCCCGCAATCCCGTGCGCGAACGGTTTGTCGAGCTGGCCCGCACCGGCGGCTTCTCTCCCCAGGATCTTGAGAAGATCGTCGAGTCATACAACAAGAAGTTCGGGCTGGATAAGCCGCTGGTGGAGCAATACGTCGTCTACATGGGGTCGTTGCTGCAAGGCGACTTGGGCGTGTCGCTCAACAAATATCCCAAGACGGTCTCCGAGTTGATCTGGGAAGCATTGCCGTGGACGATCGCATTGCTGGCGATCGCGACCATCGTCTCGTTCTTTCTCGGCAATCTGGTCGGCGCGTTGGGCGCGTGGCCGCGCAGCCCCAAATGGGTGCGCGGTTTGACCGCGCCACTTATCATCATGCAGGGCGTGCCACCGTATTTGCTGGGCTTGCTGCTGATCTTCTTTATCGCCTTCCGTCTCAAGCTATTGCCCCTGGGCGGCGCGTACACCATCGGCACAAAGCCGGAGCTGTCGCTAGAATTTTTATTGGACGTGGCACGCCACCAGATATTGCCGGCGCTGTCGCTCATTCTGGCTTCGTTGGGTGGCTGGGCGCTGGGCATGCGCGGCATGGGCATCACCATTCAAGGCGAGGACTATGTGAACTTCGCCGAGCACAAAGGGTTGGCACCGAGGACGATCTTCAAGGACTATTACGTGCGCAATGCCATCCTGCCCTCGGTCACTGGCCTGGCGCTGGCGTTTGGCACGTTGGTCACATCGGGCATTCTGGTGGAGACCTTATACGGCTTGCCGGGGCTGGGCAGCATCCTGGGCGCGGCCATTGCGGCCAATGACTTTCCGGTCATCTACGGCATCACGCTATTCATCATCATCGGCATCGCCTTGCTGATGTTGTTGGTGGAAATCCTGTATCCGCTGCTCGACCCACGTATCCGCTTAGGTGCCAAATGACGACAACGACAGCAACCGCCGCAACTGCATCTGTGCCTGCGGCCCCCGTGTTTCATCAGCCGCCCCGGCGCGTGCTCATCGCGCGCTACTTGCGGCGCAACAAGAGTTTGGCCGTTGGTCTGGGCATCGTGCTGTTTCTGGCTTTGTTCACCGTCGTCGGCACGCTGACGATTGACACCACGAAGCGCGCCTATCCGCTGGCCGTAAAGACCAAGCAACCGCCGAGCGTGGAATTCCCACTTGGCACGGATTGGTATGGGCGTGACCTGCTGGCCGCCATGGTGCGCGGCCTGTGGCAGACGGCGATCATCGGCTTGCTGGCTGGCGCAGTCGCCACGGCCATTGGCGTGGTGCTGGGCTTTATCTCGGCCTATTACGGCGGCGCGGTGGACCGCATCATCACCGGCATCTGCCAGGTGCTGCAACCCATCCCGGCCTTTCTCATCCAGGTCATCGTGGCCAGTTCGATAGACAAACGCTCGGTCACGATTTACACGATGGCGCTGGTTATCGTGCTATTGGCGTGGATGGGCCCCACGCTCGTCATCCGTTCGCAAGTGCTCTCGATGAAGGAGCGCCAGTTCGTCAGCGTGGCCAAGCTCTCCGGCATGAGCAACCTGGAGATCATCTTCAAGGAGCTGCTGCCCAACCTGCTGCCGTTCATCGCCGCCAGCTTCGTCGGCGCGGTATTCGGCGCGTTGTTCGCCTCGTTCGGTCTGTCGGTGCTCGGCCTCGGCCCGTTGCGCGAGCCGCTCATCGGCAACACGATCTACTTCTCGCAGCAGCAATCAGCCATCTTCAACGGCTGGTGGTGGTGGCCGTTGTGGCCCATCCTGGCGCTGGTTCTGATCTTCTCGGCGCTCACGCTGATCAACATTGGTCTGGATGAGATCGCCAATCCGCGCGTTCGGAGGACGGAATGACGTTGTCGCAGACAGAGGCGCAGACTCAGGCGCGGGCGCAAACACAGAAGCCGGTGTTGCAGGTCATGGACTTGGAAGTGACGTATTACACCGATTCTGGCCGCGCTCGCGCCCTGGATCATGTCAGTTTCAATCTGCTGCCGGGCGAGAAGCTTGGTCTGGTGGGTGAATCCGGTTCGGGCAAGAGCACCATGGCGCTGGCCATGATGCGCATGATCAAGCCGCCCGGTCGCATCGAGGGTGGCAAGGTGATCGTCGGCGACACCGACCTGACCGCGCTTAGCGAATCGGAGATGCGATCGGCCCGCCTGAGCAAGATCAGCTACATCCCGCAGGGCGCGATGAACTCGCTCAATCCGGTGGTACGCATCGGCGCGCAGATGAAGGACGCGCTCAAGGCGCACGAGCCGAACATGCCCTCGGCCGAGATGCAGTTGCGGGCCGAGGAGGCGCTGGAGTCGGTCGAACTCAAACGCAGCGTGGCCCGAATGTATCCGCACGAGTTGAGCGGCGGCATGAAGCAGCGCGTGTGCATCGCCATCGGCATCCTGCTCAAGCCCAAGGTCATCATCGCCGACGAGCCGACCAGCGCGCTGGACGTGGTGACGCAGCGCCAGGTGATGGAGACGCTGGATCATATCCAGCACCAGCTTGGCGCAGCCATCATCCTCATCGGCCACGACATGGGCTTGATGGCGCAGTTCGTGGACAAGGTGGCGGTGATGTATGCCGGCCGGTTCGCCGAGCTCAGCACGGTGCGCGAGATGTTCACCGACCCAATGCACCCGTATGCGCAGGCGCTGATCGAGAGCCTGCCCAACCTGGACAACAAAGGTGTGTTCAAGGGCATCCCCGGTCTGGCACCATCGCTGTTGCGCCTGCCGACGGGCTGCGCCTTTCACCCGCGCTGCCCCTACACCATGGAGATATGCAAGAGCGTCGTTCCGCCGTTCGAACAGATGCCGTCGGGCCGGTTTGTGGCCTGCCATCTGTATGACAAGAACGGCAACCGCATCAACGCAAATGAGGAATTGAGAATGACGAATTGAGAATGAAGATTTCTCACCACAGAGAACACAGAGAGAACAAGAGTGTCTTACTCATTCTCCGTGATCTCTGTGACCTCTGTGGTTAATTCCGATAACGTCTATTCTCAATTTACGAAGATGGCCACATTACTTGAATTTCGCGGCGTCACAAAGACCTACACCAAAGGCCTGCTATCGCAATCGGCCACTGTCGCGCTCGACGATGTGTCTTTGACCATTGACGATCAGGCACCGACGATCCTGACCGTGGCGGGTGAGAGCGGCAGCGGCAAGACCACGCTGGCCATGCTGTTGCTTGGCTTTATCGAGCCGTCCAAAGGCGAGATCCTCTACAAGGGCAAGAACATCACCAAGCTTACTGGCGAAGAGCGCGTCGCCTTCCGCAAAGAGGTTCAGGCGGTTTTTCAAGACCCCTTTGCCGTCTTCAATCCGTTCTACACGGTAGATCACCTGCTGTCGGTGCCGATTGAGAAGTTTCAACTGGCCAAGTCTAAAAAGGAAGCGCGCGCCAAGATGGACGAGGCGCTCAGCGCGGTGGGCTTGCGGCCGGAGGATGTGCTGGGCCGCTTCCCGCATCAGTTGAGCGGCGGCCAGCGCCAGCGCATCAACGTGGCGCGTGCGCTCTTGCTCAAGCCGCGCCTGTTGGTGGCGGACGAGCCGGTCTCGATGGTGGATGCCTCGCTGCGCGCCACGATCCTGGAGACGCTGCGCAAGCTCAACCGTGACTACGGCATCTCCATCCTCTATATCACCCACGACCTGACGACGGCTTATCACGTCGCCAACTCGATCATCGTGCTGTATCGCGGGTCGGTGATGGAAGCGGGTGACGTGGATGCCGTGATCAAGAATCCCAAGCACCCCTACACGCGTCTGCTGATTGACTCGATCCCCTGGCCCGACATCAACCGGCGTTGGGGCGAAGATCAGTTGCCGGCCAAGGAAGGCGATTACGGCGGCACGGGCAACGGCTGCAAGTTTGCCTCGCGCTGCCCGTTCGTGATGGACAAATGCCGGCAGACGCCGCCGCCGCTCTTTCAACTGGAACCCTACCGCGCGGCGTCGTGCTATTTGTATGAAGAGTCGCCGGTCATCGCCCGCGAGAAACTGTCGGAGTTGCTGCCGGTGTAGACCCCAGCCCCTACCCCCAGCCCCTAAAGGGGAGCCAAGGGTTCGTGCGCCTCACAACTCAACTCCCCTTTAGGGGTTGGGGGTTCAGTTCATGTTCTCGAAGATGCCGGCCGCGCCCATGCCCCCGCCGATGCACATCGTCACCAGACCATAGCGGCTATCGCGCCGCTTCATCTCGTTGATTAGGCTGACGGTGAGCTTGGCGCCGCTGCACCCCAGTGGATGGCCAAGCGCGATGGCCCCGCCGTTGACGTTGACCTTCTCCACATCCATTTCGAGTGAGCGGATGACGGCCAGAGACTGTGCGGCGAAGGCCTCGTTCAGCTCAATCAGGTCAATGTCCTCCAGCGATAGGCCGGCCAGTTTGAGCGCCTTGGGAATCGCCGCCTTCGGCCCGATGCCCATGACTTCCGGCGGCACACCCGCTACGGCAAAGCTGACGAAGCGCGCCAGCGGCTTCAGTCCCAGTTCCTGCGCTTTGTCGGCGCTCATGACGACGACGGCTGCCGCACCGTCACTGGTTTGCGAAGAATTCCCTGCGGTCACGCTGCCCATCACGTGAAAAGCCGGCTTGAGTTTGGCCAACGCTTCCAGCGACGTGTCCCGCCGCACGCCTTCGTCGGTGTCAAAGGTGAAGTTCTTTGTCGCCGCGCTTTGGCCGTCGAACTGCGTCACGCTCACGTCGAGTGGCACGATCTCGCCCTTGAACTTGCCCGCATCAATGGCCGCTGCCGCATTCTGATGTGACCGCAACGCAAACGCATCCTGATCCTCGCGCGAGACGCTGAACTGCTTGGCCACTTCCTCGGCGGTCAGGCCCATCGGCATATAAACCTCAGGGTTCATATCCACCAGCTCCGGGCTGGGCGAGAAGAAGTTGCCCGACATGCTGACCAGGCTCATGCTCTCGACGCCGCCGGCGACGATGACCTCACCCTGGCCGCTGCGAATCTGGTTCGCGGCCAGCGCGATGGTCTGCAGGCCCGACGAGCAAAAGCGGTTGACCGTCTGCGCCGGAACCGCATCCGGCAAGCCCGCGCGCAAGGCCGCAATACGCGCCACGTTCAGGCCCTGCTCGGCCTCGGGCATGGCGCACCCCAGGATCACGTCGTCTACGAGCGCAGGGTCAAGTCCATCCGCCCGCTCAATCGCCGCGCGGATGGCCGCAGCGGCCATGGCATCCGGCCGCGTGGTTTTCAGCGCGCCGCGTCCGCTCTTGCCCACGGCTGTGCGGGCGGCGCTCACAATGACTGCTTCTGGCATAGTCTCCTCAGTTGCAAATTGCAGATTGCAAGTTGCAGATTAGCGGGGCTCTCCTCGTTTGCCTTCGAGATAGGCGGCAAAACCGTAAAGTTGCCGACTGCATGACGTAGACAGCTCACTGATCTTCTTGTGTTGTTCCTGATCAATGTAGCCTGCGTCGAGAGCTACATAGTTCTGCGCTCTTACTTCGCCGCAAGAACCTTTGGCGCGACCGAGAAAGTCAATGAATAGTGTTGTAGTCCTACTCTCAAAGCCCTCAGCAATGTTAGATAGAACTGAAACTGACGCACACCTCATTTGATCCCGCAGGCCAAAGTCCTTTGTGAACGCACCCTGGTTGGATACTTGGTAGACGAGTTGAGTAAGTTCACGCGCAGTCTTCCAGGCCTCTAATTCCTCAAAACGTTGAATCGTAGCCATCAGTCCTCCAATCTGCAATCTGCAACCTGCAACCTAATTTCGCAACGGCTTGGCGTATTTCAGCATGTGGCTGATGCGCTCCTGCGTCTTCGGCTCGCCGAGCAGCGAACAGAACGCCTCGCGCTCCAGATCGAGGATGTATTGCTCGGTCACCCATTGCGGCGCAGACAGATCGCCGCCGCACAGCACGTGCGCCAGCTTGCGCGCCATCAGCGCGTCGTGGTTGCTGATGAATTTGCCCCAGCGAAGGGTGTTCACCGCCATCTCCATGGCTGCCTTGCCTCGGCTGCCGATGGCGTAGATCGAATTGGCGCATCGGTCGGGCGGCACATAGCCGGTTTCGCTCAGGTGGATGGCGGTTGCCTTGGCCACGCCGATGATGTCGTCGTCGTTCATCACGATGGTGTCGCACGGGCCGATGAAGCCGCGCTCACGCGCCACGAAGGCACTCTCGCTCACCTTGGCGTAGGCGATGGTCTCGAAGGCATGCTGCAAATAACCCAGCGCGTCCACCTTGTCGTTGGTCATATGCGGCGACACAACCCGGCGCACCAGCTCCTTGCACCCGCCGCCGGCCGGGATGATGCCGACGCCAAACTCGACCAGACCAATGTAGGTCTCGGCGGCCATGATGGTTCGCGCGCCGGCCATGGCCACTTCGGCCCCGCCGCCGAACACACGCTGGCGCGGTGCCGTGACCACCGGCTTGCTGGCGAAGCGGAAGGCCATCAGATAGTCCTGCAGGCTCTTGACCGCGTTCTCGATGGCGTTCGGATCGCCTGTGCCAGCCAGCAGGATGAACAGGCCGATATTCGCGCCCAGGCAGAAGTCCTTGCCCTGGTTGGCCACGACCATGCCGCGCCACTCGTCCTTGTCGAGCATGGCCAGCGCGTCAAGCGCCAGGTCGTTGATGTAATTGTCGAGCGTGTTGCCCTTGGAATGGAACTCCAGGTTCAAGATGCCGTCGCCCAGATCGTGAAGGCTGGCGCTGGCATTGCGCTTGAGTTCGCGCGGCGTGCCCTTGTTCTCGGCCAGGACGATGTTGAACTTCGAGCGGTGGAGTGGCGCGAAGCCGATTGCCGATTGCCGATTGCCGATTTTCGATTGCGGAGATTCACCCCACTCCCCACTTCCCACTCCCCACAGCGGCTGATACACCCCCATTACGCGGCCATCCTCGCGCCGGTAGAACGACTCGACGCCGGCGGCCAGCATGTCGTCCATCCACTGCGGCACGGCGATGTCGCGCTCGCGCATCATCTCGCGCCCGCGCCGCGCGCCGATCATGTCCCACAGCTCGAACGGCCCCGCCTCGGCGTTGAAGCCCCAGCGCATGGCGTTGTCTATGTCGGCGATGCCGTCAGCGATCTCCGGGATGCGCCGCGCGGCATAGGCCAGGATCGGCAATGTGGTCTCGATGATGAACGCGCCGCCGCGATCCTCGCCGAAGCGGTCGAAGATGGTTTTGATGCGCTCCGGCAGTTCAAGGTCTTTAGTCTCGCCGATCACGTCGAAGCGCGGCTTGGCTGGCGGCTCGTATTGCAGCGTCTGCAGGTTAAGCGCGTGATACGCCTTCGCGCCGTCGTCGCCCTTGACCTGCTTGTAGAAGCCCGCGCCGGTCTTGTTGCCGAGCGACTTCTGCGCGATCAGTTGCTTCATCACGTCCGGCAGCACGAACGCCTCGCGGCTCTCATCTTCCGGCGCAAATTCATATAAGTTGTCCACCACGTGCGCCATCACGTCCAGGCCAACTAGGTCGGCCAGCCGGAACGTGCCGGTCTTCGGGTTGCCGATCACTGGTCCGGTCAACACATCCACTTCCTCGACCGTGTAGCCGTTGTCAATCGCCGCCTGCATGCGGTATTGGCCGATGAACGCGCCAATCCTGTTGGCGATGAAGTTCGGCCGATCCTTGGCGGTGACCACGCCCTTGCCCAGGCGCGCCTCGCCAAACTGTCGCATGAACGCGACGACCTCCGGTAGCGTCTCCGCCGTCGGGATGAGCTCGAGCAGCTTGAGGTAGCGCGGCGGGTTGAAGAAGTGCGTGCCCAGAAAGTGCTGGCGGAAGTCGTCGCTGCGGCCCTCGGCGATGGCGTGGATGGGGATGCCCGACGTATTTGACGAAACGATGCTGCCCGGCTTGCGCGCCGCATCCACCCGCGCCATCAAGTCCTGCTTCGGCTGTAGCTGTTCAACGATCACCTCGATGATCCAATCGGCCTTGCTCATGGCGTCGAAGTCGTCGTCCAGGTTGCCCAGCGTCACGCGCTTGGCCGCGTCGGCGCTATAGAGCGCTGGCGGGTTGGCCTTCACTTGCCGCTCCCACAGCGACTTGACCAGCGCGTTCTTGTCGCCCTCTTTGGATGCGATGTCGAGCAGGGTGACCGGGATGCCGACGCCCGCGATCAGCGCCGCGATGCCGCCGCCCATGGTTCCTGCACCGATCACGACGACGTTCTCGATTTTGTAAGTCATATCTTTCGTCCAGAGCTTAAGAGTAAGCCTGTCATTCCGAACCGCGCAGCGGTAAGGAATCCCTGATGCGTTGACTAACGACAACGACAATCGGCAACCGAGTTTCGTATCGGTCACGCGAGTCACGAGGGATTCCTCGCCGAGCCTGCTCAGAAACATGCCCTTCGGCTGTAGGGGTCGCTCTACCCCATGCGGGGCACAAGTCCGTAGCGACCCTGGTAACCCGACGACGGCGCGCTACGGTAGCCCATTCGGGCCATCCAGAGCGCGCCCTACCGTTACTGCCGCGTCGTCTGGCCTGCGGCCATCTCGAACTCGGAATGACAGCGTTACTCTTGCGCCTCCAATCTATGCAAACGCCTGCAGGCCAGTGATCTCTCGCCCGACGACCAGCGTGTTGATCTCGTTCGTGCCTTCGTACGAATACACCGCTTCCATGTCGGCGAAGTGGCGGATGACGTGCTGCTCCAGCAGGATGCCATTGCCGCCCAGGATCTCGCGCGCCTGCGCCACGATTTGGCGCGCCTTGCGGGCGTTGTTCAGCTTGGCCAGCGAGGCCTGCCCGTCGGTCATCTTGCCGCTCTCGCTCAGCCGGCTCAGGTGGGCCGTCGTCACCTTCATATATTCCAACTCGGCCAGCATGTTCACCAGCTTCTCCTGGATCAACTGAAAGCCGGCGATCGGCCGACCAAACTGTTGGCGCTTCTTAGCGTAGGTCAGGGCGAATTCATACGCCGCCTGCGCGTGGCCGACCGCTGCCCACGCCACGCCCAGCCGCGTCGCCCGCAGCACCGCCGCCGTGTCGCGGAATGAATTCGCCTTTTCAAGCCGGTTGCTGGCCGGGATGACGCAATTCTCAAACTTGATATCGGCGTTGGGTAGAGCGCGCAAGGCCAGCTTGCCCTTGATCTTGGTCGGCGTAAACCCCGGCGTGTCCTTCTCCACCAGGAAGCCGCTGACTTGGCCGGTCTGGTCGTCCTGCGCCCACACGACCGTCACATCGGCAAAGGTCGCCCCGCCGATCCAGCGCTTGGCCCCATTCAGCACATACGTGTCGCCCACCTTCTTGGCCGTGGTCTGAATGTGCGAGGCGTCGCTGCCGATAAACGGCTCGGTCAGGCCAAACGAGCAGAACGCCTCCATGCGCGCCAACTTGGGCAACCACTTCTCTTTCTGTGCCTCGCTGCCGCATAGGTAGATGCTCATCATGCCCAGGCCGCTGGTCACGCCGAACAGCGTGCCGACCGAGCCGTCGCCGCGCGTCAGCTCGAATTGGATCAAGCCAGTGAGCAGCGGCGAGAAGCCGGGGCAGCCGTAGCCCTGGATGCTGCCGCCGCAGATGTTGAGCGCGGCCAGCTTGTCGAGCAGGAACATCGGCGTCTCGTCCTTCTCCCAGTACTCGGCAATGATCGGCACAATTTCAGCGTCGGTGAATGCGCGCACCTTGTCGCGCACGTCGCGCTCCTCCGGTCGCAGCAGCGAGTCAAAGTCGTAATAGTCAAACGCCTTGTCGGCGGGCTTTGCGGCTGGTGCTGCCGGGGCAGGTGCCTCGGCCGTGGCCGCGCCGTTGCCAGCCTTGGTCGCAAACGGTTGTTTGAATTTCATGATTCCCTCTTATGTGTTTTGTCGCGGAGAAGCGGAGAGCCAGTGAAACGGAGAAATGGCAAACACATACTTTCTCCGTTTCTTCTCATCTCCGCGCCTTCGCGATAAAAAGTATTGGCTACACGCACCTTGCGGCGCGCCAGGCCGACAGCAAGTCGTCCACGGCGCGAACGGCCAACGCGGCGGCGTGCTTCTTGCCGCCGATCATCTGTTTGTTCAACGCCAGCGAGGCGATGCCGTGCAGCGTGCTCCACAGCACCAGCACCGCGTCGTCGGCGTTGCATATCTTCACCTTCTCATCTTTGGCCCAAGCCTCAATGGCTGCGCGCGCCTCAGCGATGACCGCCTGCCCCTCGGCGCGATACGCCTCGGCGTCCACATGCACGCCGCTCAGGCCGTGCATGGCCTCATACAACTCACGGTGCGCCCAGGCGAAGTTGCAATACGCCTGCGCCATGTCGCGCGCGGCTTGAGTTGGGTCGGTTGATCTGGCGCGCGCCGCTTGCAATTCGGCCAGCAGCAAGCGATAACCCTCGCGGGTCAATTCGTCCAGCAGCGCACCCTTGCTGTCGAAGTGCTCATAAATCGTGGGGTGGGAATATTCGATGCGCTCGGCTACCTTGCGCGTGGTCACGCTGCCCCAACCCTCGCTGGCGGCGATCTCCCGCGCAGCGTCCAAGATGGACTGCCGCAGTTGCAGCTTCTCGCGCTCACGACGGGTTCTGGGTGCGATGATTTCTACCATTGGTAGATTTTATACCAGAGGTAGAGATGCAAAGTCAAGCCCTGACGCATATCACGTTTCGCATTGTCGTAGGGGCGAAGCATTCGCTTTCGAAACCTATGTTTGCCAAGTTTTTGGGCGAATGCTTCGCCCCTACCGGTGGAAATCACTATTCCAGATAACGTCTATTTGGCCGAACGCAACGAAATTGAGACAAATAAGCGCGTTGATGAGAGCGAGAACGGCTTGAAATACGGCATAACAGGAGTGGCGCGAGGGAAGGTGTGCGCCCATAGGAGGAGAGATGAACTTTTCAAGACCCGTTTCCGCGAAGCATTCCGCCATGTGGCGCGGCGCGCTCACATGCGCCGTGGCCGCGCTCAGCCTGGGCAACCCGCATGCTCTGCGGGCCAATGCCCAAGACGTCAGCCCGTTTGCCGCGGGATTGCCATCGGCCGTCTATGACCAGAACAGCGTCGGCTGGCTGTCGGTGCGCAACATGACCAGCGCGCAGTTCAGTGCCTACTTCGACCAGAAAAGCCGCGAGGGCTACATGGTGATTGACATCGAGGTGGACGAAATTGACGGCGCCCAGCGCGTGGGTGCGGTGTGGCAGAAGAACACCGACGGCCGCGGCTGGGTTGAGTATCGCAACCTCACCAGCGACGAATTTCACGCCAAGTGGGATGAGTTGCGCCTGAAGGGTTTCCGCGTTGTTGATCAGGATGCCTATACGCTGGGTGGCAATCTCTACTGGGCTGGCGTGTGGATCGAGAACAAAGAGAACTTAAGTTGGGCCTCGCGCCGCAACCTCTCCAGCGCGCAGTTCTCGGCCGAGTTCGACGACTACAGCAAGCGCGGCTTCATCATGGTGGATGTGGAAGCCTACACGGCGGGCAGCGAGACGCTCTACGGCGCCGTGTGGGTGCAGAACGCAGAGAACCTCGACTGGGTGGAGTGGCGCAACCTGACCAGCGCTGAGTTCAGTGAGAAGTTTGATCTCTACAAAGACAAATACCGCATGCTCGACATCGAGTCGTATCGCATCGGCGGGACGCAGTATTACGCCGGCATCTGGATCGAGAACAAGAATGGCCGCGGCTGGTATGAATATCGCGACATGACGGCCAAGCAATACGGCGACAAATGGCTGCAACTGCGCGACGCCGGCTACCGCGTGATTGATTACGAGGCCTATGACACGGCCAATGGCACGCGCTACGCCGGCATCTGGCGGCAGAACAGCGAGCGGCCGAACTGGGCGCTGAAGAGCCAGGTGGACGCGCTGGTGGAGAAGGAATACAACGACTTCGACTTGCCCGGCATCAGCGTGGCCATCGCCGAGAACGGCGTGTTTCGTTATCTGCGCGGCGTCGGCTTCGCCGATATTGACGACGAGATCATTGCTCACTCGCGCACGGTGTACCGGTTGGCGTCGGTGAGCAAAGCCGTAGCCGGCGTGTTGGGCGCGCGCATGCAGCAGCAGGGCGAGGTGGACCTCAACCAGCCGACCAGCGCCTACATCGCCGGTTTGCCCGCCTTTCATACGCATGTCCTCAGCCAGACGCTCTCGATGCGCAGCGGCATCGGCCACTACGCCGAATATCCCGGCATTGAGGACGACTACGCCACCGCCTTCGCCGCCGTTCAGGAGTTGGAGGACACGCCGTTGTTCGCTGCGCCGGGCAGCCTGTGCAAATACACCACCCACGCCTATACCTTCTTCGGCGCGGGGCTGGAGGGCGCGGTCGGTCTGCCGGTGGACACCATCATCACCAGCCGCCTGACCAACCCCTTTGGCCTGACCAGCCTGCGGCCCGAGGATACCGATGTGGCCAACAAATATCGCGCCACGCTCTACGACAGCGACAACGATGAGAATTCCTATGACGACCTGAGCTGGAAGCGCCTGGGCGGCGGGTTGGAGTCGTCGCCGTATGACTTTGCCCGCATGATGATGAAGGTGATGAACGGCTCGATCCTGAACGCCGCCTCGCGCGAGCTGTTGTGGACGCGCGTGAACAGCACCTGCTCCTACAGCCTGGGCTGGAAGACCGGCACCGAGAGCGGCGAACGTTGGGCCGACAAGAACGGCATCCAGAATGGCTCGCGCACCTACACCCGTGTGTTTCCGGATTTGGGCATCGTGATCGTGGTGCTGATCAACCGGCGCGATGGCGGCCAGAACCCCGATGCGCTCGGCGCGGCCATCGGCACGCTGATGGTGAACGCGACGCAACAGCAGGCCCAAGGCATGATGGCGTTCGACGCGATGGCAGTTGCTGCGCCCGCCGACGAGAGCGACTTGGATGAGCCGGCCGAGGAAGCCATGGACCCGGCGCTGTATCCCGCGCCGGTGCTGCGCAACCCCAAGACGCCGGCCGAGGCCGACAAGATCGAGCTGAGCGACACGCCGCCGGTGTATGTGCCGCTGGTGGTGCGGTGAAAACGCCGGACATGCTGTGTAGAGACGCGCCATGGCGCGTCTCTACGTTGACCTACGCCACGCGTGGTGCCCACACCTTCGCTCACAGACGCGGTGATGAGGACACGACCACGACAGTTGATTCCATCAAACATCTTTGCGCTGCGCAGATGCGACCGCATAATGCCCCAGCATGGAATCCCCTCCGGCAATCAGTGGGCAGAGTTTCGATGCGCTGTACGAACTGGCGAAGTCCGTCCTTAACCCTCGCAAGCTGTCCGGTGATGCTGGTGCTGGCGGCGTGGGAGCGGCCCTGCTATCGGATAGCGGTCGCGTATATACCGGCGTGTGCATAGACACCGCGTGCTCGATGGGCTTTTGCGCTGAGCATGCGGCCGCGGCGGCCATGGTGACGGCGGGCGAGAATCGCGTCGTGCGAATGATCGCCGTGAACTGGAACGGTCGCATCCTGCCGCCGTGTGGCCGTTGTCGCGAGTTCATCAGCCAGCTTCACGCCGCGAATCTCGAGGCAGAAGTCATGGTCGCCGAAGGCGTCGTGCGCACGTTGCGGGAATTGCTGCCATTCGATTGGCGTCAAGCGGCAGCGGAATAGAATCGTTGACTAGCAAATCGTCAATTGTGTTGTTTTGAGTAAGCAAGGTCAGCCTTGCCTTATAAGATTGAAATGCTATGAGTAAAGATTCGAACTGGTCGTTTGATGATTTTAAGAATAGGCCGATCTACAAGGTTTTGACTGTTGAATTCATCGACGAAACTACTAACGGCAAGCTTTTGCAAACGATTTTTGATAACCTAGTCACGAAATTTACTGACGACTACACTAAGGACTATGAAACAGTGATGTCTCTCTCGAAACCTCAACAAGCGATCTATCTAATCTGGCAATTAGAGGCAGAAGTCAACAACGGCGGCTTCAATCAATACTATTTCAACTCAAGTGGACAGTTTGCAGAAGTGACACCCGATGCATTGAGACTTGTAGGTGCCACTCGGTATGCAAATTTGGTAGAAAGAGCAAACCTCATCTTTGGCAGAGATTTTAGAGAGATAACAGAGCATCAGGATGGCACTATGGACGGCTTTATGAGGTCGTATCAAGACAATCCACTCAATAATCTCGATGATGAGTTTTATAGTCTGTCCAGCACAGAGAACTTACGCCAACTGCAAATTGACTTTATCCGGAAAAACAAATTGTTCTTTGTGAATAAGTGAACTGACTAAACAGGCTGCTCGTCGCTTGCTCGTTTGAAAGCCCCCACCATCATCCGCGCCACATCGTCCAGCAGATTGGCGTAATAGCCCAGCCGATCGAGCAGGCCATCGTAGCGGCGCAGCAGCTTGGCCGGCAGGGCGATCCATTCATCTTCTTCGGCAAACTCGGCCAACATCGCGTCGCTCACCAGCGCCGGCATCTCCTCCCATCGCCCGCGCGCGGCCAGCGCCGATAGCTGTTCGGCGACGGCCTGCCAGCCGTGCAGGGCGAACACGGGGTGATAACTGGGCGTGCTGGCGTAGAACGCGATTTGCTTGCGCGCCGCCTCGCGGTTCTTAGCACGCTCATCTTCAGTGTCGCCGCCAATCACGAAGACGCTGGACGCCAGTTGGATGTCGCCGCGCGCCCGGCCCGTCTTGCGCAGCCCAACCTCAATGTTGGGCAGGATGAACTCGGCCAGATACTTGGATGTGTGGAAGGGGTGTACGTGGAAGCCTTCACATAGCTCGCCGGCCAGTTGGCACAGATGCGCGTTGACGCCGGCGATGTAGATCGGGATGTGCGGATGCGCAATCGGCCCGGGGTTGAAGAACGGGGCCATCAGCGTGAGCTTGAAGAAGTCGCCGCGGTAGTTGAGCTTCTCGCCCGTTTGCCAGCACTGCCACAACGCGCGGATGGCCAGGATGTAGTCGCGCAGCCGCTCGACCGGCCGATCCCACTGCATGCCGAAGCGCCGCTCGATGTGTGCCTTCACCTGCGTGCCCAGGCCGAGCACGAAGCGCCCGTCGCTCAACTTCTGCAAATCCCAAGCCTGATGCGCCAGCACGGCCGGACTGCGGGCGAAGGCCACGGCAATGCCGGTGCCGAGCGTGATGCGCTGCGTGTGCGCGGCGGCCAACGCCAGCGGCAAAAATGGGTCGTGCTGCGTCTCGCTCGACCACAACGCGTCGAAGCCAATTTCCTCAGCCTGCATGGCATGGGCGGCGACCGACGCCAAATCCAGGCCATCTCGTGCGCCAAAGGCGGTATCAATCTTCATGTGCGCGGATTGCGTTCGTCAGTATACTGATTCGAGCCTGTTCATCACGCCAAATCAACGTCCGCAATCGACACTCGACCCGTTCACAAGGAGATGTTCCATGACGAGTCAATCGCAACTGCTCACACAGCCCTGGCTGAAAGCCTACGACAAAGGCGTGCCGCCGACGCTGAGCTATCCAGACCTGACGCTGGATGGCATCTTTGCCGAAACCGTGCGCAAGCACCCCAATCACCCCGCCACCCGTTTCGTGCTGCGCTACATCGTGGGTGAGCGGGTGCTGGTGGGCGGCGCATTGACCTACGCCCATCTCGGCGCAATGGTCGAGCGCTTCGCCGCCGCGCTGAGCAAGCTGGGCGTGAAGAAGGGCGACCGCGTGGCCATCATGCTGCCCAATTCGCCGCACTTCATCATCGCCTTCTTCGCTGCCGTGCGATTGGGTGCGATCGTGGTCAACACCAACCCGACGTACACCGCGCGCGAGCTCAAACATCAGTTGGCCGACAGCGGCGCCGAGACGATTGTGCTGCTCAACCTGTTCTACCCGCGCCTGAAAGAGGTGAGGGGCGAGACGCCCGTCAAAAACGTCATCGTCGCGCACGTCTACGACACGCTGCCTTTCCCGTTCAAGCAACTGGTGCATTCGCGCCAACGCAAAGAAAGTGATTGGGTGGATGTATCTGGCGAGGCAAACATCCACCTGTTCAGCGACTTGCTCAACACAGCCGATCCCGCGCCGGCGCCGGCTGCTCAACCGGGCGACGTGGCGCTGTTCCAATACACCGGCGGCACCACCGGCATGCCCAAAGCCGCCATGCTCACCCATCGCAACCTGGTGTGCAACACGCTGCAAGTGAAGGCTTGGTTGACCAGCGGCGTCGAGGCCGGCGAGAAGGTCATGGCCGCGATCCCGTTCTTCCATGTGTATGGCATGACGGTGTGCATGTTGTATGGCATTGCCATGGCGGCCGAGTTGGTGATCGTGCCCAACCCGCGGCCCATCGAAAACGTCATGCGCATCATCAGCAAGGAGCGTTGCTCGATTTACCCGGGCGTGCCGGCCATGTATATCGGCATCGTCAACAATCCTAACGTCGCCAATTACGACCTGAAGAGCGTGAAGGCCTGCATCAGCGGCTCGGCCGCGCTGCCGCTGGAGATTCAACAGCGCTTCAACGCCATCACCGGCGGCCGGCTGGTGGAGGGCTACGGCCTGACCGAGGCCTCGCCGGTGACGCACTGCAACCCCGAGCGTGGCGAGAACCGCCCCGGCAGCATCGGCCTGCCCTTCCCCGACACCGAGGCTAAGTTGATTGACCTCTCCACGGGCGCTGACCTGCCCCTGGATGGCAATGCCGAGACGACAGGTGAGTTGTGCATTCGCGGGCCACAGGTGATGAAGGGCTATTGGCAGCGGCCCGAAGAGACGGCCAGCACGATTGACGCCGGAGGCTGGCTGCACACCGGCGACATCGCGAAGATGGATGCCGACGGCTATTTTTATATCGTGGATCGCAAGAAGGACATGATCAACGTCGGCGGGTTGAAGGTGTTGCCGCGCGATGTGGAGGAAGTGCTGTTCGCGCATCCGGCGGTGATGGAAGCGACCGTGATCGGCGTGCCGCATCCGCAACGCGGCGATGACACACTCATGGCCTTCGTCGTGCTCAAGCAGGACGCCTCAGCCACGGCTGATGAGTTGAGGGACTACTGCGCGGGTCAACTCGCGCCCTACAAAGTGCCGCGCGTGATTGATTTCCGCAAAGAGCTGCCCAAGACCCAGGTAGGCAAGGTGTTGCGCCGCGTGTTAATGGAAGAGGAGAAAGCCAAACAGGCCGCCAAGTAGACGACATCAAGAGCGAATTCCTGATTGGCTTCCGACGCCCCCTCCCCTAACCCCTCCCCATCGGGGAGAGGGCTTGTGGCCCACTTGGGGCCATGGGTGAGGGGGTTGGGGATCGCATACCAATGAGGAATCTGCTCTAAAGAGCTAGTCTCGCTGAAATCCGCGATGACCACTGTCATCGCAGTGCAACTGCGGCGCGAACGTCAAGATGCGCGCTTGACCGACGATTAGGCTGTGCCACCGATGAATGTATGTGTATTGGGGGCAACTGGCTTTATCGGCGGGCAGATTGCACGGGCGGCTGTGAATGCAGGCTGGAAGGTGCGCGCTGTTCGCCGCAATCCAGGTAATGTCGGTGCCATTGGTGACTTGCCCGTGCAATGGGTGTTGGCCGACCTGCGCGACGTGAGCACGCTGGTGACCGCGATGCAGGATTGCGAAGTGCTGTTTCACGCTGCAGGCGCATATCCCCAAGACTTCCGCCGCATCACCCAGGCTGTCGCCAGCGCCAAGGCCGAGATGTATCGCGTGCTCGATGCGGCCCGCAGCGCCGGCGTGCGGCGCGTGATCTACACCAGTTCGCTGACGACGCTCGCTCGCCTGACTCCCTCTCCCCCTGGGGGAGAGGGTTGGGGTGAGGGGGACATGCTCACCGAGCAAGATTTCTACAAACCCGGCACGGCGGGCAGCGCCTACTACGAAGCCAAGTTTGCGATGGAGCAGATTGCGCTGGCTGTGCGCGAACGCAACTTCGAGGTTGTGACGTTGCTGCCCACTGCCGTGTTTGGCCCCGGCGACGTCAAGCCCACCACCAGCGTCGTCATCCGCGATGCGGCTCTGGGCAAGTTCCCGGTCTATTTCGATGCGACGATCAACGCTGTGGATGGGCGCGACGTGGCCGCCTCGCATATCGCCGCGGTGGAGAAGGGCAGGGCAGGTGAACGCTACATCCTGGGTGGGCATAACTTGACGCTGTATGAGGTGTTGGCGACCGTGGCGCACGCCGTCGGCAAATCGCCGCCCAAGATCAAGGTGTCGCGTTCGCTGGTGAAGTCGGCTATTGCCTTAGCCGACAAACTGCCCGGCGTCAGCATCCCGGAGAACATGCGCATGTTCGAGTTCTGGGAGCCGGTCAGCAGCGCCAAGGCCGAACGTGAACTCGGCCACATGGTGCGGCCCTTTGAAGAAACCGTGCGCGACACGCTGGCGTGGTTTGGGATCAAGCCGAGCGACGGACTAGCGTAAACGTCCGCCAAGTCACAGCGATGCGCACATCGTGCATCAGCGCGATCTCACCCGCGCCAGCGTCGCTGTTCAACACGTCGCGCGCCTCTTCGACCGCCGCATAGCCCAGGTTGGTGAGGTCGCCCTTGAGCCGGCGCACGGCTTCGCGCAGCACCTCGCGCTGCAAGCCGGCCGGCAGCGCCCGCCACGCCGGCCGATCCACTTCAATCGCGTCACCCTGCACATGCGCGATGCGCTCAAACGCTTCATGTGTTGCCGCTTCGATGACCTCGAGGTTAGATGCAGCCGTATCGGCCAGCCGGGTGAGCACGGCCCGAATGTTGGGGTTGTATTGCTCTAACACAGGCAATAGCTCGTGGCGGATGCGATTGCGCGCATGGTGCAACTCGTCATTGGTTGCATCGTGGCGCGGCTGTAAGTGGCACTCGCGACAGTATTGCTCGATGTCCGCCCGCGTCACGCGCAGAAGTGGCCGCACGGCGGTCAGGTGTGGCGCGCCGTGCAATGGGCTGCGCGGTTGCATCCCACGCAACCCGGCCAACCCTGTGCCGCGCAGCAGCCGGAACAACACTGTCTCGGCCTGATCGTCGGCGTGGTGCGCCAGCGCCACCAGCGTTGCATTGTGCTGGTCTGCCGTTCGGGCGAGGAAGCCATAGCGGGCGTCGCGGGCGGCCACTTCGATGGAGACTTTGCGCTCGGCGGCAAGCGCCCGTACATCTGCTTGTTGGACGACGCACGCGACCTCGTGCGCCTGGGCAAAGTCGCGCACAAACTCGGCGTCGGCTCGCGATGCCTCCCCGCGCAGGCCGTGATCGAGGTGCGCGATCACTGGTTTCAAGCACAGCCGCGGGGCGACGGCTAATGCGGCATCGGCCAGACACAACGAATCCGCGCCGCCGGAAACAGCGAGGATGAGGCCCTCTCCCTTGCCCTCCCCCGCCTTGCGGGGGAGGGATGGGTGGGGGTTGACCGCGCGCTCAACGTCAAATCGAATGCGCGAGACGAGGTTCGAGATCAATGCGCCTTGAACTCGCCCGTGGTCTTGACCGTGACGGGCACGCCTTCAAGCTCTTTTGGCAGCTCACTCATGGCCACCTCGGCGTCCACGTTGACGACGAGCGTGAGGCTTCGTTCCGCTGCTGCTGGCGTCGCCGGGGCCAAGCCGATGCCCACGCCGACGACATGCGGGTGGCGCAGCAACGCGGCCTCATATTTGGCCTTGATGCCCTTGACGTAGACCATGTCCAGGGCCTGATTCGAACCTCGTGGGGTCTGATTCGCCTCTGCCATGCGTCGGATTATAGGAGCGATAGATGACACCCTAAGGCTCTCTGAGACCCTTAGGGTGTATGACGCAGCAGAAACTCCGTCGCTTTGCGCATGGCGACGCCGCGATGGCTGATGCGGTGTTTCTCTTCGGACGACAGCTCGGCCATCGCGCGACGGTTCGCATCCCTGGCAACGACGAACACGGGGTCAAAGCCGAAGCCGTTGAGGCCGCGCTTCTCGTAGCCAATGTGACCCTCGCACGCGCCTTCAAACACGTGTTCCTCGCCATTGGGCGTGATCAACGCAATCACGCATCGAAAGTGGGCAGCGCGCATATCATCCGGCACATCCTTCATCTCGGCCAACACCGCCGCGCAGCCATCACCGCCCGGTGCGGACTTGTGATAGCGCGCCGAGTAAATGCCCGGCCGGCCACCCAGCGCGTCTACCTCCATGCCGCTGTCGTCGGCAAGGACAAGCAAGTTTCCCCTCCCCATTGGGGAAGGGTTGGGGGAGGGGGCATGTAGCGCGTCCGCAAATGCGCGCGCCTTCAACAGCGCGTTGCCTTCATAGGTGTCCGCCGTCTCATCGGGGTCGAGCGATAGGCCCAAGTCGTTCGGCGTGATGAGGCGAATGGCGTCGCTCGCGCCAGCCAGCGCGATGATCTCGCGCATCTCTTGCAGTTTGTGGGCGTTGTTAGAGGCGACCAGAACAGTGTGCATCGTGCCGATATACTACCGTGGCAATGAGATATCTGACCACCATCAGCGACCGCACCTATGCCCTCGACATCAACCAGGACGGTGAGATCGTCATTGATGGCCAGACGCGCGCGCTCGATCTGCGCGCAATTGATGACGCCGGGCTATATTCGTTGCTGCTCGATGGGCAGTCGTTTGAAGCGTTGATCGAGGAAAGCGATGGCGAGCAGCGCGTGCTCATCAACGGCGTGCTGTATCACGTGCAGGTGGCCGATGAGCGGGCCAGGCGTCTGGCCGAGGCGGCCGGTGCGTTCTCACCCACCAGCGGCGAGATCAACGTCAAATCACCCATGCCCGGCCTGATCGTCGCCATCCCCGTCAGCGAAGGCCAGACCGTGAAGAAGGGCCAGGTGGTCGCGGTGCTCGAATCCATGAAGATGGAGAACGAGTTAAAAGCACCGCGCGAAGGCACGGTGTCATCGGTCAAGGTGCAATCGCGGCAGACGGTGGAGCAGGGTCAGGTGCTGCTCATCCTAAGTTGATGACGTCGCAAGACCTCGCCACCGCGCTCAATCTTCACCCGCTCATCGCGGAGATCCTCATCCAGCGCGGCTGCGATACGGTAGAAGCGGCCCGCACCTTCCTTGACCCCGAACACTACACGCCCGCGTCGCCGTTCGATCTGGCCGACATGGGCCGCGCCGTGGCGCGCCTGCACGACGCCATCGCGCGCGGCGAACGCATCCGCGTGTGGGGCGACTTCGACGTGGACGGCCAGACGGCGACCAGCGTGCTGCTGCTCGGCCTGCGCGCGATTGGTGCAACGGTTGACTTCACCATTCCCGACCGCGCGTCGCACAGCCACGGCCTGAACAAGGACGGCATCCGCCGCGCGGCCGACGATGGGGTGAAGGTGCTGTTGACCTGCGACTGCGGCGTGACCGATTTTGCCGAAATCGCCTTTGCCCACCGGCTGGGGTTGGACGTGATCATCAGCGATCACCACGACCTCGCCCACAACGGCGACGGCTCACCCAAGTTGTCCGAAGCCGTCGCTGTTATCAACCCCAAGCGCCTGCCGGATCATCACCCGTTGATCCATCTGCCTGGCGTGGGCGTGGCGTATAAGTTGGTTGAGGCGCTGTTTGAGCGGTGGGACAGAGAAGCGGGCGAGCAGGGGAGCGGTGCTTCTTCTTCTCTGCCCCACCGCGCCCCTGCTCATTTGCTTGATCTCGTCGCCCTCGGCATCGTGGCCGATGTGGCTTGGCAACGCGGTGACACGCGCTATCTGCTGCAGCGTGGCCTGGCGCAATTGCGGCGCGCGCCCCGGCCGGGCATCCGTGCACTGATGCGCGCCGCCAACATTGAACCGCTCGACTTTAATGCCGACGACATCGGCTATCAGATCGGCCCGCGCCTGAACGCGGCCGGACGGCTGGATAACGCGGCCCTGTCGGTCGAACTATTGACCAGCGATGACGACGTGCGCGCGAACGACCTGGCGGCCAAGATCGAAGCGATCAACGCCGAGCGCAAGGCCATGCAGCGCGCGATCGAGCTGGAAGCCCTGGCCATGTTGGAGCGCGATCCGGGTTTGACCCGCCACGCGGTCATCGTGCTGCAATCGCCGCGCTGGCACGCCAGTCTGCTGGGCGTCGTCGCGTCGGCCGTGGTCAATCGCTATCGCAAGCCCGCCATCCTGATCGCTGCTCAGCCGGGCGAGATCGGTCGTGGCAGCGCGCGCAGCGTCGAAGGCGTGGATATTTACGCTGCCATCGGCGCCGCCTCGCAGTCGCACTTGATCGAGGGCGGCGGTGGTCATCCCATGGCGGCCGGGTTCGGCATCCGCAGCGAGAACATCGCTGCCTTTCGCGATGTCATCAGCCAGCACGTCGAGCAGCAACTCAGGACGAGTGATTCAATCTCCAGTCTCCAATCTCCAATCTCTTATGCGGTGGCCTGGCGCGACGCTAACCTGCCGCTGGCCGAGCAACTGGAGCGCCTGGCACCGTTTGGCGCCGGCAACCCGCGCCCGCTGTTGCGCAGCGCGCATCTCAAATTCGTGCGGGCTGATCCGCTGGGCAAGGACGGCCGGCACCAGACGATCTATCTGCAGGACGCCGATGGCACGATTGCTCGCGCAGCCTGGTTCAATAGCACCCTTGCGCCCTTGCCTGACCCAAACGACGATGTGGCGCTCACGTTTTCGTTGCAGCGCGACGTGTTCAACGGCAAGGTGCGGGCACAGGCGGTGGTGAAGGCCATCGAGTTTGACGGTAAGTCAGCAGCGCTATCCGAGTCCGATGCCGTCGCCCTGACTGCGCCGTTTCTCATCCGCGATCTGCGCAGCGAGGCCAACCGGCTTGCGGCCCTGCACTTGCTGCTGAGTGAATTGGGTGGGGAGGCGGTGCAGGTGTGCAGCCGCGCACCAAGGCCAGAATCGCTCGCCGCGTTTGACGGATGGTTGAACCGCGCCAGATTGCAGGCGAAGCCGGTGCTGGTGGTGTGGGATGCGCCACCCGGCCCAGCGGAACTAGCTGATGTGCTCAACCGGGCTATGCCGCAAACGGTCGTGTTGATGTGCTCGGCAGCGGGAGAGAACGATGACGCCGCAGCAGTGATGGCCCACATGCAACGCCTGATCGCGCTGAGCGAACAGCGCGGCGACTCACTTGCCGATCCGGCCATCATCACGCGCATCGCCGCAGCCATCAACCAGCGCGACGCGACTGTCCGCGCGGCAATCGAGGCGCATCGCGCAAGCGTAGCAGGCTCGCCACGCCTGCGCTATTTGCTGGATGAGACGCGCGCTTACCGCCGCTATGCCTGCGAAGCACCGGCCGCCGACGTGTTGCGGGTAGTATGACATTCCAAATCATTGCTCAAAGCGGGCCGCCAGACCCGCGCTGAAGTTGGATGCTGCATCGTGGATTCAACAAGAGCAAAGATCAAATTACACGCCAGTATTTCGACCCGTTCGGCGTGCGATTAATCAAGCCCAACTCAAACATGTCGCGCCGCAGCGATGCCACGTCTGGGTCGAGAAACCATTGTTTGAGCGTCGCGCCGAGCTCCTTCTCGGTGTATTCGTAACCCGGTGCAAGCTTGGTCACGAGGTACCCCATGACCTTCTCCTGATCTTTGCGTTTGTTGGGCCAACGCGGCACGCGGCTGTGTGCGTCGAGCAGGCCACGCAGTTCGGACGGCTGTGTTTGCTGCGCAGCGGCCATCTCCGCGCGGGTGTGCTCCATCTCCCGGATGGCGTGCGCGTTCTCTGGCGTGAGCAGTTGCGATAGATGTTGATGCATCCGCGCCAACACATCCAGATTCAGCCGATACCACTTGTTCGCGTCGCCCGCGCGGCGCTCATCCACCACACCTGCCGCGACAAGCTGCTTGAGGTGACGCGACACGTTCGGCTGGCTGCTGCCGAGCTGAGAGATCAAGTCCTGGGCGCGCAGTTCGCCCCCCTCGGCCAGCTGTTCAAGGATGCGTAGGCGCGTCTCATCGGCCAAGGCCTGTAAAGGTCGCAGCACTTCCGCCCGTTTGATGGGTGCTTGTCTTTTTGTTTGTGATGCCTGATCCATGACGTTATCGCTCTGCTTTTTTCAGTTCGGGATAAGCAATTGGTGTAACGTTGTCATTCTGAGCGCGCCGACGCATCTATACAGGTTACAACCTCGTGCGCGCGAAGAATCTCTGCCTAACTCATTGAACGTTATCTGAAATAACAATTCGCATTGTCGTAGGGGCGAAGCATTCGCTGCCAGAGCTTGCGTTTGCTACATGTCGCGGGCGAATGCTTCGCCCCTACCGGCGGAAATCTCTATTTCAGATAACGTCTAGTGTGAGTCTGCCATCGGAGAGATTCTTCGCGCGCAAATACGCTTGCGTATGCCTAAGAGAGCGTCTTGAGATCGCCAAAGCCAAGCACCTCGAGCGTCCCCGATCCCGTTTCACGTTCCGTGCAACGGAACGGGGACGCTCGAAATGCTTCATATTTCGTTCTCAAGATGCTCTCCAAGGACGCAATGCGCGCTGCTCAGAAACATGCCTTCGGCCGTAGGGGTCGCTCTACCCCATGCGGGGCACAAGTCCGTAGCGACCCTGGTAACCCGACGACGGCGCGCTACGGTAGCCCATTCGGGCCATCCAGAGCGCGCCCTACCGTTTCTGCTGCTTCGTTTGGCCTGCGGCCATCTTGAACTCAGAATGACAAGGTTCCTCTGATCTCGAATTTGTGTGATTTGTTTATGCGCATTTGCGCATAAATGCATGATAGCCACGTATTTGAATCTGTCAATAGGCACGGTCGCTCAAGTTTGGGTTTTGCCGGAATTGCCATCCCCCTGCAAAATCGGGCCGATGACCTCTGCACTCGACTTATTTGCCGCTGCTCAGGATGTCTTACCGGGCGGCGTCAGCGCCACCGCCCGGCGCAACGCGGCGCTCGGCCACCCGTTCTACATTTCGCGCGGCGATGGCGCGCGCGTATATGACCTGGACGACACGCCCTACGTGGACATGTGTCTGTCGCACGGCGCGTCGCTGCTCGGCCACAACCATCCGGCCATCAAAGCCGGAGTGCACAAGGCGCTTGACCTCGGCGTGTTGTGCGCGGCCGAGACCGAGCATCAGGTCGCCCTGGCGCAGATGCTGCGCGAGATGGTGCCGTGCGCCGAGATGAGCCGCTTCAGCAGCAGCGGCACCGAGACGATGATGCACGCGCTGCGGCTGGCCCGCGCCGCCACGGGCCGCGAGAAGATCATCAAGTTCGAGGGCCACTTTCACGGCTACTCGGACTTTTTGAATTTCAGTTGGGCGCCGCCACTTGCGCAAGCCGGCTCGGAGCGGAGTCCGATTCCCTATGCGGAGTCGGCAGGCATCCCGTCGGTGGCTGGCCAAACGCTGATCGTCGTGCCGTTCAACGACCCCGATGCACTGGAAGCTGCGTTTACCGAGCACGGCAATGAGATTGCCGCGCTGGTGATGGAGCCGATCAACTACGACTCCGGTTGTATTCCGCCGCAGCCGGGCTTTGCGCAACTGTGCCGAGAGTTGTGCACACGGCACGGCGCGCTGCTGTTCTTCGACGAAGTGCTGACCGCCTTTCGCATGTTGCCTGGCGGGGCGCAGCAATATCTGGGCGTCACGCCCGATTTGGCTGTGCTGGGCAAGGCCTTCGGCGGCGGCATGCCCATCAGCGCGGTCGTGGGCACGCGTGAGGTGATGAAGCATATGCGCCCGGCCGGGAATGCCGAGATGAGCGGCACCTATCTGGCGCACCTCACGGCCGTCTTCGCCGCGCAGGCTGCGTTGGGTGAATACAGCCAGCCTGGCTTCTATGAGCGCCTCGACGCGTTGGGTGAGCATTTCTACGGCGGCTTTCAACAGCTCATCGAATGCAGCGGCGTGGCCGTGCGTTTGCAGCACGTTGGCACGCGCTTCGGCCTGTATTTCGGCCTCGATCCGCAATTACCCGTGACCAATTACAGACAAGCTGCGCAACAGAACAGCGCCCAATTACACGCCTTTGTGCGCGGCTGCATCCGGCGCGGGGTTTATTTCCATGTGTCGGCGCATCATGGATTTTCGTCGGCGCACACTGAAGCAGATTTAGACAAAGCGCTCGACGCTATCGAAGGCGCGCTCTCCGATGTAAAGAGCGAGCATTGAACCGCAGAGGCGCAGAGAACGCAGAGCGCTTCAAAAAAGAACTCTGCGCCCTCTGTGTCTGTGCGGTGAACTACACATCATGCGAATTGCAGTCGGATCATTCGTTCAAGAATCGCACAGCTTCTCGCCCATCATGGGCAACATGGCACATTTCCTCGCGGGCGCATACGAGCGCGGCCAGGACATGCTTGACTCAGCGGTTGGCACGCGCACCGAGGTCGCCGGGATCATGGATGTTGCTACGCAGACCGGTGTCGAACTCGTGCCGCTGCTGCGCGCCATGTCGGCGTCATCCAACGGCCCAATCGAGCGCGAGACGTACGAGGAAATCCGCGATGAGTTGCTGGCGCGCTTGCGCTATGAGCTGGCGCAAGGCCCACTCGACGGCGTGATTTTGGTCATGCACGGCGCGATGGTCGCAATTGGCTACGACGACGCCACTGGCGATGTGTTGCGCTGTGTGCGCGAGATCATCGGCCCGGACGTGCCGCTGGTCAGCACGCTCGACCTGCATGCCAACATCACTCGGCAGATGGCCGAGTCGGCGAATGCGCTGGTGGGCTATCTGACCTTTCCCCACATTGACCTGTACGAGACCGGTGAGCGCGGCATGGCGCTGTTGCTGGAGGCTGTGGCGAAGAAGGCGCAGCCGGTGACGGTGATGCGCAAGCTACCGATGATTCTCCCGGCCGAGAACGCACAGACCACGCGCGGCGTCATCCACGACTTGGTGCAGGCGGCGCAATCACATCTCGCGCAGCCCGGCATCCTCGACGTGTCGTTCTTCCCCATGCAGCCATGGCTGGACCTGCCCGACGCCGGTTGCACGGTCGTCGTCGTGGCTGACAGTGCGTGTCGTGCTGAGGCGGATGCCATTGCCCAGCAACTGGCCGATGCGTGGTGGCAGCGCAAAGAGGACCACCGAGTTGAGCTTGCGCCGACGGATGCTGTGATTGCCGAAGCTCTGGCCAGCATGCGCGGGCCGTGGGTCTTGGCCGACTCGGCCGACGCGCCCAGCTCCGGCGCGCCGGGTGACAGCCCGATCACGATCGCGGCGTTGCTGCGCGCCAAGCCGGATAAGCCGTGCTTCACCAACATCGTTGACCCGGCGGCGGTCGCAAAGATGGCTGAAGCGGGTCTGGGCAACGAGGTGACAGTCACGTTGGGGGCGTGCTCGGGCGCGGCGCTGTATCAGCCTATCGAGGTGACGGGCACGGTGCGGCACATCAGCGACGGCGACTTTACCCACCATGGGCCGGGGTTGACCGGCATGATCATGCACCGGGGACAAACAGCGGTGCTACAAGTAGGTCGTGTGTTCATCGTGGTGATGACGCGGGCATGCTTGCAGTGGGATCGCGAGCTATACAACTCGCTCAGGCTCAATCCAGCCGAGGCGCAAGTAGTCATCGTCAAATCGCCGGCCGGCTTCCGCGCCGACTATGAGCCGATTGCGGCCGAGGTGCGCGTGCTGGATGCGCCGGGCGTGTGCACACCCAATCTGCTGGTGCTGCCCTACAAGCGAATCACGCGACCGATGCATCCGTGGGATGAGATGACAGGTTGGCGCTGACAACGCCATAGGTCACTTTGCTGACTCAGGGGGGTTCATGCCAGAACAAAGCGTGCCGTGGTTCATCGCAGGAGTGGTCGTTGGAATCACCGGTTGGGAAATTCTGAAAGCAATTGCCAAAGTGGCATTCAATCACCGCCTAACGATCCTTGGTGCGATTGTGGTGATTTTGGCCGTCGTTGGCCTTATTGCGCTGTTTCAATTCGTCACAAATCAAGAATGTCGCGACGCATGTACGCCAAATGTCTCAGGGTTAAGCGCGCCGCCGCCGTCCCAGCCCTGAGCGTAGCGTGGCGCGTTTGTGCAGTTACGCGACCTTCTCGAACTCGGCCCATGCGGCGGCCAGGTCGTCTTCGGTCTTTTTGTAGTCGCCGCTGAGCGCTTGAATCCTGGCGTAGTCACTACCAGCGGCTTCCATCTCGTAGTTTAACTCGGCCAGTCGCTTCTCCAGCGATTCGATGCGCTTCTCAACCGCTTCCATCTTGGCGATGCGCTGCTGTTGGCGGTTCTTGGAATCTGCAACGGACGACGGACGACTGATCACGTCGTCGTCCGTCTTGCGTCGCTTGCTGCCCATTGAGGGTGGTGCGTCTGGCGTCTTGGTTCTTGGCTCTTGCATCTGCACGACTTTTGCCCGCGCTGCCTCATCCAACGACTCGCGCCAGGCGTCATACGTGCCCTTGAACAAGGTCAGCGCTGTCTTGCCGGCGGTGTCGCGCGCCAGAATCCACAACTGCGTGGCCAGCGCCGCGACCAGATAGCGGTCGTGCGAGACCAGCAGCAGCGTGCCCTCGAAGTGTTGCAGCGCTTCGGTCAGCACTTCCTGCGATGGAATATCCAAATGATTGGTCGGCTCATCGAGCAGCAGAAAGTTCGCGCCCTGCAAGGTCAGCTTGGCCAGGGCCACGCGCCCGCGCTCGCCCCCGCTCAGCATGCCGACCTTCTTGAACTGGTCGTCGCCGCTGAACAGGAAGCGGCCGAGGATGTCGCGCGCTTCGCTCAGCTTCAGGTCGTCGCGCGCCGACATCAACTCTTGTAACACCGTGTTGTCGTGGTTGAGGCCCTCATGCGCCTGGGCAAAATAGCCAACGTGCACGTTCGCCCCAATCTTGACCTCGCCGGCCAGCGGCGGCACGTCGCCCATCACCGTCTTGAGGAAGGTGGTCTTGCCCGTGCCGTTTGGCCCGATCAACGCCGCGCGCTCACCGCGCCAGAGGAGGAGATCCGGGGCTGTGAAGAGAGGCTTGAAGGCAGAGGAGCGGAGGAGCAGAGGGGCGTTCTCCTCTGCTCCTCCGCTCCCCTGCTCCCTCGCGTATCCGACCGTCAGCACCTGCGTCTCCAGCACCCGGTCGCCGCTGCGGCTGCCGCCTTTGATGCGCAACGACATGGCCCGTTGCTCGATGGGTTTCTCCAGGCGCTCAAGGCGATTCAAGCGGCGCAGCCGGCCCTTGGCTTGGGCCGTGTTCTGGCCGGCCATGTTGCGCCGGATAAATTCTTCCTGCTTGAGGATGAATTCGCGCTGCGCCTCGAACTCGAGCAGAGCGCGTTCGCGCCGCTCGGCCCGCTGCTGAACATATTCGGTGTAGCCGCCGCGATAGAACTCGATGCGCGCCTGGCCGTCCGGCCCTTTGCCCATCTCCCAGATTTGGTCGCACACCTCATCCAGAAAATAGCGGTCGTGCGAGACGGTGATAAGCGTGCCCTCCCACTCCTGCAAGAATGATTCGAGCCACTCGATGCCCTGCTGGTCAAGGTGGTTGGTCGGCTCATCGAGCAACAGCACATCGGGCGATTGCAGCAGCAGTTGCGCTAACGCTGCGCGCACGCGCTGGCCACCGCTGAGTTGTGACAGCGGCTTGTGCCAGTCGGCTTCCTTGAAGCCCAGGCCGCCCAGCACGCGCTTGATCTTGGCGTCCAGTTCATAGCCGCCCTTCAGCTCGAACTCGTGTTGCAGCGCGCCATATTTGTCCAACATCGCCGACGGCGCGTCGGGCTGGGCCATCTCATGTTCGAGCGCGGTCATGCGCATCTGCATTGCGTGCAACTCGGCGAAGGCGGCCTGCGCATGTTGCCAGATCGTGCTTTCATCGCTGTCTTCGGCCGCCTGCGCCAGGTAGCCGCGCGTCGTGCCGCGGGCGAAGCGCACCTCGCTGCTGGTGTTCGGCTCGTCCTCGCCGGCGATGATGCGCAGCAGCGTGGTCTTGCCGCAGCCGTTGGGGCCGACCAGCGCGATCTTGTCGCCGCGCGCGACGCTGAAATTCAGGTCGGTAAACACGTCGAACGCGCCAAAGCTCTTGCTCACGTTCGCGCCGGTGAGGATGGACATGGTGCGGCGCGAATTCTATCGGATGGCGTCAATGGATTTGATCGAATAAGCGGATAGAATCCGCCTGAGTTCGCCGTCGCTATCGCCTCCAGTCTTTGTTGTCGGGAGGGAGGTCAAGAGGTGCGCCATGCGTGAATGTGAAAGCCACTGCGCGTCGCTCGAGTCGTTCTTTGAGCCGTTCCGGCAGAACATCGTCGGTATTGACCAGGCCTTCGATAGCCCGTATGGCCAACAGCGCATCGTCTATGCCGACTGGACAGCCAGCGGACGGCTGTATGGGCCGATCGAGCGGCGCATGCTCGAGGCGTTCGGCCCATTCGTCGCCAACACGCATTCCGAGAGCAACACCACTGGCACAACGATGACGCAGGCGTATCACGCCGCGCACGCCATCATCAAGCGCCACGTCAACGCCGGGCCGGATGACGTCATCATCACCCAGGGCAGCGGCATGACGGCCATGGTCAACAAGTGGCAGCGTATCCTCGGCCTGCGCGTGCCGGAGCAACTGGTGCGCTACTGCGTGGTGCCGGTGGACGACCGGCCGGTCGTCTTCGTCACCCACATGGAACATCACTCCAATCAAACGTCGTGGATTGAGACGATCTGCGACGTCGAGGTGATCGCGCCAGATGAACGCGGCTTGCCCGATCCGGATTCGCTGTGCAAGTTACTGGCGCGCTATCCAAAGCGCGCGCTCAAGATCGGCGCGTTCACGGCCTGCTCCAACGTCACCGGCATCCACACGCCATATCGTGAGCTGGCGCGAATCATGCATGCGCATGGCGGTGTGGCGTTTGTGGACTTCGCGGCCTCGGCACCGTATGTGCACATTGACATGCACCCGGCCGACCCGCTGGAGAAACTCGACGCGATCTTCTTCTCGCCGCACAAGTTCCTGGGCGGGCCGGGGGCACCGGGCGTGCTGATCTTCGACGGCAGGCTGTATCACAACCGCGTCCCTGATCAGCCGGGCGGCGGCACGGTCAACTGGACGAACCCGTGGAAGGGCCATAGCTTTGTGGGGGACATCGAGGCGCGCGAGGATGGCGGCACGCCCGGTTTCTTGCAGACGATCAAGGCAGCGCTGGCGGTTCAGCTCAAGGAACAGATGGGCGTTGAGCGCATCCAGGCGCGCGAAGGCGAACTGCTGCCGATCTTTTGGCGTGAGCTGCGCGCCATCCCCGGCGTGCACGTGCTGGCCGATCACATCGAAGCGCGGCTGGGCATCTTCTCGTTCTACGTCGAAGACGTGCATTACAACCTGATGGTCAAGCTGCTCAACGACCGCTTCGGCGTGCAGGTGCGCGGCGGCTGCTCGTGCGCCGGCACGTATGGTCACTATTTGCTGCATGTGGATCCCAACCGCTCGAAGGCCATCACCGACAAGATTGACACCGGCGACCTGTCGGACAAGCCGGGTTGGGTGCGGCTCTCGATCCACCCGACCACTACGACCGACGAAGCGTATTTCATGACCAACGCCGTGCGCGAGTGCGCCTTGAACGCCGAGCGCTGGGTGCAGGACTATGTCTACTCGAGCAAGACAAATGAGTATCGGCATGTGCATGCGCAGGATGAGGGGAGCGAAGTCCGGCGCTGGTTTGATCTTTCTGAGCCACAGATTGCACGGATGACACAGATCGATTGAATCAGTGAAATCGGTGTAATCTGTGGCAAATGCCACGCAAGCAAGTCATCGCCCTGGGCGGCGGCGGGTTCAGCATGGAGCCGGACAACCCGCTACTCGACCGCTACATCCTCAATGCAACCGGCAAGCGGCGCCCCAAGGTGTGCTTCTTGGCACAGGCCACGGGCGAGTCGCCCCCTTACTTGCTCAAGTTCTTTGAAGGCATGGCCCGGCTTGATGCGCGGCCCTCGCTGTTATCGCTCTTTCGCACGCCGCCCATGACCGCTGCTGATATGGAGGGCTTCCTGCTCACGCACAATGTGATCTACGTGGGCGGCGGCAACGTCAAGAGCCTGATGATCTTGTGGCGTGGCTGGGGCATTGACATCATGTTGCGCAAGGCCTACGAGCAAGGGGTGGTGTTGGCCGGCATCAGCGCCGGCGCCAACTGCTGGTTCGAGGAGTGTGTGAGCGACTCGGTCGCGCCACAACTGAGCGTCTATCGCGACTGCTTGGGGTTACTGCCCGGAAGCTTTTGCCCGCATTACGACGGCGAGCCGTTGCGCCGCCCAACCTTCCAGCGCCTGATCGCCGCCGGTCAGATCCAAGACGGCATCGCCTGCGAAGACGGCGCAGCGGCGCATTACGTGGATGGCCAGCTCATGCGCGTGGTCAGCTCACGGCCGAACGCGCAGGGGTATCGTCTGACGCGCGGCGCAGATGGCAAGGCCATGGAGCGGGAAGTCAAGACGGCTTACTTGGGCGAGAGACCGACGAATAGACTGCGTCAGTAAAGGTTTCTATGCGCACATGCTCCCGAATCATCACCTTGTTTGCGGTTTCATCCGTGCTGGCAATTTCAATCTCTGCGCCCGCGCCTTCGGATGCCCGCGCCGTTAGCTACAGCAGGCTGCTGATACCGGATTCGTCGTTTGCCAATTCTGGCACGGCCGTCACGAATTTCGGCCAGTTACAGACCCTTGCTATGGCCACGGATCTTGTCGTTCAACCCGATGGCAAGGTGTTGTCTGCGGGTCGTTCATGCCAGGTCAATAACGAGTATTTATATTGGCTGCCTGGGTGCGGTGAAGTCGTGCTGATGCGCCATTTGAAAGATGGCAGACCCGATCCAGCTTTTGGGGTGAATGGTCTCGTCGCGACATCCATCGCCTTTTACTTGCCTCACAACCACTTCGATGGCAATGGCCGCCACATGCTTCTTCAACCGGATGGCAAGATCATTGTCGGCGGCAGCCGCGGTGGGAAGGCTGTGCTCGCACGATATGCCTCAGATGGTTCGCTGGACACGACCTTCGGCAAGGGTGTCGTTACGCTCTCAGCTGATTTCCTGATCGGCGTCACTGCGCTGGCGTTACAAGATGACAGCAAGATACTCGTTGCCAGCGCGTCCTCTTTGTCTCAAAGACCTTGTTCGGGCGCACTAAGAATCACACGTCATACAGCAGATGGCATGTTGGATAGCACCTTTGGTGAGAAAGGCGTGTTTATCGCATGCGGCGGCGCGTTTCCGGAGTCACTATCCTCCGCTGCGGCAAGTGCACTGGAGATACAAAGCACCGGCAAGATACTCGTGTTCGCAGATAGAGATCGCCTCTTCAGAATCTTGCCAACGGGACAGTTTGATGCAAGCTTTGAGGCTGCTGACACTTTCCCGTTTCTGGATGGCTCCGCCGTTATGACCTTGTTGCCCGATGACAAAGTCTTGTTCGGGGTAAGAAACTTGCAGCGGCTCATGCCAGACGGCCAACCCGATCCTGGTTTTGGGACGAACGGCATCGTGACGCTCACGCTGACGAACACGATTGCTGCCGATGTTGCCGCCCAGCCAGACGGCAAAATCATCCGGGTTGGATACATCTATTACCCCAGCCCAATATGCTGCGTGGCCGATCAACAAGCATTCATGATCTCGTGGCATACGGCCGACGGGAATTTGGATGCGACGTTTGGCGCTGGCGGCGTGGTCACGAGCACATTCAGTGCTGCATTGACTCCACAGGCGATGCACTTGCAGAGCGATGGCAAGATCGTGGTTGGTGGCTGGGCGCAAGACGTATTCCGCTCGAACTACATCGTGGCGCGTTTTCGCACAGATGGCTTGCCAGATAGCTCCTTTGGTGCATCGGGCCGGGCGTCTGTTTCACTGTATAGCGATAGCCATGACGCGATGAGCATGATTCGGATCCAATCTGATGGCAAGGTCATTGGCATCGGCGGCAGCCTCGTTGGGAAAGGAGTAAGGTTAGTATCGGTTGCGCGATATCTATCCGATGGCGCGCTTGATCCTGAGTATGGTGATGGAGGCAAGGCAATGATCAGACCTGATCCATTCGTAATTGCGCACGACTACATCAAGGACACAGCGCTGCAACCTGATGACAAATTGGTGCTCGCGTTCAATCTCCTGTCTCCCGCATGCACTCCCCCTGATTACGCCTGCATCAAAGATGGGTTCGCTTTAGCGCGTCTATCAAGTGACGGCAAGTTGGATGCGTCATTTGGCGCTCAGGGCATCCAGACCACCCAAATCCCTTCGACGGCTGTCTCCATAGGGTGGGTCATCTCGCAATCTGATCAAAAGATCATCGCACTTGGGACGTCGTGCCAGCCCCTCGTGCAGACGGGTAGCTGTAACAGTTCAATAGATGAGAGTTATCGCCTGTTGTTCGCGCGCTATTGGCCAAACGGCCAGCCAGACGACACTTTTGGGGTCTCAGGAATTGTGACACAACCCTATCAGTCGCTTTTGGAGCCTTCTGACTTTACCCTGTCGCAAGCTGGGGAATTGTTGGTCGCTGGACGAGCGCAGGGATTGACCGGGACCAATTACTCAGCCGCACTTGCGGTGCAACGCTATACCGCTGATGGACAACTCGATACTACCTTCGGCATCAATGGCGTGGCAAAAGTCAACGTGTATGAAAGGCCAACAGGGGGCATTCCCTATTACACCTCCTTCGTCTCCCCACCACTCATGCAGGCAGCGCCAGATGGCAAGATCACCCTTGTCAGCGCTGGCAGTTACAACGACAGAGGCTACACCACGGACTTGGGCTTCGTGATTGTGCGATTTACTGCGGATGGGTTGCCCGACGCCACCTTCGGATCACAAGGCGTAGTGTATGTCAATGATCCGCGCCTGTATCCGAGCGCATTCATCTTGCAAAAAGATGGCCGCATGGTGTTGACAAGCAGCCGATCAATTGAGCCACCCCTTGGTGAGCCAATTTCTCGGCGCACAATAACCTATGTGGTACGTTTGAACGCAGATGGGAGTCTTGATACATCGTTTGGCCTTGGCGGCACATATACCTTGCTTGACGCTCCCGGCACGGCGCTGGCAATTGACGATGCGGGCAACACGCTGCTGGCTGGGATGACGCAGAACGGCCCGCCGGCAGATTTCGCACTGACGCGCTACCGTGACTTTACGCCAGTTCAGTCTCTCGCCTTGCCGTTCACCACCCGCGAAACATTCACCCCGCTCATCTACCCATAGCTTGCGCTATGAGTCGCCACCCGCTGCGCTGCGACCGATTGCAACAGGATGCTGATCAGCGAGGCATACACGATGATCTTCTGGCCGGTGGCCTGGATGACGACCTGGGGCAGGTCAGCGATCTGCGGGCGCTGGGTGATGAGATACAAGTATGCCGCCAGCAGCGCGGCAAAGACCACAAACGGCCAGGCGTAGCGGTTGGGGTAGCCGCGGTCGGCCAGGATCACGACCGAATACAGTACTGCCGTAACCAGAAACGCCGTGAACGCGCTGAGCACGAACAGGCCGTGGGCCGGGCCGCTGACGTTGGCTGGCGTGAACCCGACGCCGATGAAGCACAGCCCAGTAAACACGCCGATGGCTGTGGCGATCAAGCTGACGACGCGCATCCACACTGGCCGGGTGAAGAAGCGGGCGAAGGCGACGAAGAAAAGCGCCAGCCCGCTGCCAGCGCTGATCATCGCAACCGTGAACAGCAACGAGGCCACGCCGTTTGGCGCGCCGTTGTGGGCGACGGTGCGACCCAGGTCGCTGAAGAAGTTGGTGAAGAACTGATAGCCAGTCGTGGTCTTATCAGCCGAGGTGCCGCCGGGGTAGATGAACATCGCCAGCGTCGTCAGCGCGATGAACGCCAGGATGCAGCCGATGACGATCTGGAAGGCGGTCTTGGTCCAGAAGACGGGACGGGGTAGGGCGATGCTGGCGGCCATGACTGCGGACAAGTTACAGAATTTCGGCCAGAGCGCATGTAAACCCAGGCAGCACGGCTTCGCCATCCAGCCTGCCCTCAGCGCGAATGACGCTGACCGTGCCGTCGGCGCGATAGACCGTTGCCCGGCGCAGCTTCCGGTTGATCAGCCACACCAGTTGTGTTCCGTTCTTGAGATAGATCTCGACTTTGTCTTCCACCACAGTCATGCTGTCGCTGGGCGAGATGATCTCGACGGCGAGGTCGGGCGCGAATTGGCCGAAGCCTTCAGGCTCTAGACCGTTCGGTAGTTTCGCGGCTGAGATAAAGGACACATCAGGTGAGACGACATCACCACTCGGCAGTTGAAAACCGATGCTGGACGTATAGACCTCACCCAAATTGTTGGACATTAGATACACACCGACGCGAACAACGAGCCGTGATGCAATGCCTTCGTGCTTTACGCCTGCTGGTGACACGATGAGTTCTCCTTCGATGAGCTCATACTTGCGCCCATCGCGCGGTACATCGTAGAGATCTTCGGCTGTCAGTTTCTTCGCTTCGAGCACCGGGGTCGCCATATGCGGATTCTAGTGCGTCATGTAGACCTCCGGGGTCTATTAGACCCCGGAGGTCTAACAGAACCTACTTCCCAAACTCATCAATCAGCGCGCCGATGTAGCGCATGCCGTCGTAGTAGTTCTGCAGGCTGGCGTTCTCGTTGGGCGAGTGGATGCGCGTGTCGGCGTGGGCGATGCCGGCGCACACACACGGCACACCGCCGATGAACGACGACAGCGTGTACATCGGCCCGCTGCCCGGGCTGAGCAGCACCTTCACCGGGTCCTGCTGATAGATCGTCTTCGCGGCGCGCTCGGCGGCCTTGACGAAGGCCGAATTCACGTCGGCCAGCTCGGCCCGGTAGCCGCCCAGGAACTTGATCTCGATGTCGTCGAAGCCGTGCTTGTCGAGGTGTTTGCGCAGCAGGTCGAGCACGATCTCGGGTGTCAAATTCGGCACGAGCCGGAAGTCCACCTTGGCGCTGGCGAGCGCGGGCAACACCGTCTTGGTGCCCGTGCCCTGCCAGCCGCTGGTCAGGCCGCAGATGGTGGCGGTGGGTTGGAAGAACAGCCGCTTGACCGCGTCGAAGCCTTCCACGCCGGTGACGAACTCGCTGATGCCCCACTTGGCCTTCGACTCGGCCTCCTCGAACGGCACCTTCGCCAGCACAGCCTCTTCGTCGGGTGTGAGCGCGCGCACATGGTCGTAGTAGCCCTCGATCAATATCTTCTCGTGCTCGTCCTTGATGGTGTTGAGTGCCCACACCAGCCGCCACGCCGCATTTGGCGCGATGGCCGCCAGCGACGAGTGCAGGTCGTGGCTGACGCCTTTGGCGTGCAGCTCGACGTAGCAGATGCCCTTCACACCCATCGTCAGGGTATAGCGGCCCTTCTCGTCGAAGCCGCCGAACTCCCACAGACAGCCGTCCATCGGACGGCCATCGGGCTTGTGCAGCCAGGCCTTGTGTTTGTCCACCCACGAGTGAATGTGCGGGCTGCCGACTTCTTCCTCGCCTTCCAGCAGCCACTTGATCTTGAACGGCAGTTTCCCCTGCGTCTTTTGCCACGCTTCGATGGCGTGGATGCGCGTGACGATCTCGCCCTTGTCGTCGCTGGCCCCGCGGGCGTAGATCATGCCGTCGCGGATGGTCGGCTCGAACGGCGGCGACTCCCAAAGTTCCAAAGGTTCGGCCGGCTGCACGTCGTAGTGGTTGTAGATGAGGAGCTCGCGATCCCCCTCACCCAACTCCGCCCATACGATGGGCGGCGTGGTCTGAAGACCATCTCCGACATCGCCCTCGGTCGGCACGATCTTCACGTCTGCGCCGATGGATGCCAAGCGCCGTGCCACGAGCGCGGCCATCTCGGTGATGCCCTGGCCGGTGGCAGCCACGCTGGGCTGGCGGAGGAAATCTTTGTAGTCTTCGAGCAGGCGCTCGCGGTGTTCGAGGAGATAGGCGTCAAAGGCTTGAGCGTTCATGAGGGGGAATGATACATAGATAAAGGAGCCAGACTGCTTGCGGCAGCCTGACTCCTTCCCCCACAAGGCTCACTCGGCGCACTGTGCGCGCAGCGCAGCCTGCACCACATGCGGCAGCGTCAGGTCGCCCGCAGCCTGGCATGCCGCCGGCTGTTCTCCGCCGCCGAGTTGCAGTGTGACGCCTCGGCTGGCCGCCTCTCCCACAATGCCGGCCAGAAGCATGATTGCAGCGGCGATGGCCGTCGTAACGACGATGATGCGCGTCCCGTTGGTCTGTTTGGCCGTGTGATAAGTCGCGTTCGTGTTCATGTCAGTTGCCTCCTGTGCTGTCTCGTACGCTTGAACTGAGCACCATTCCATCGCAACTGACCGGTAAATCCCACAGGCGCAGCGGTAGAAAAAGCGGTATAACGCCCTCTGACCCTCTCCCTTTGGGAGAGGATGGGAGAGGGGGCATCCCAGGGGGAACATGGATTTCACACCGCCGTTCGGCACATGGCTCAAGGCGCAACGCGCCAAGCTGGATTTGACGCAGGGCGATCTGGCCCGCCGCGTCGGCTATTCGCCCGAAACCATCCGCAAGATCGAGGCCGGCGCGTTGCGGCCGTCCAAGCAAATCGTGGACTTGCTGGGCGATCACCTCGGCGTGCCGCCAGCCCAGCGCGACGCCTTCCTCGCCTTCGCCACCGACGCCCGAACGGCTAACGCCAAGGCCGAGCCTGCGCCTGTTCCGACCAACCTGCCCACGCCGGCGAATCCATTGATTGGGCGTGAGACCGACGTAGTGGCAGTGCGCGAGTTGCTAGCGACCAGGAGTCGGACTCCTATATCACCTGTATCTCGCCTCGTCACCTTGATCGGCCCGCCAGGTGTGGGCAAGACGCGCCTCGCGCTTGAACTCGCACGCGAGGTGAAGGACAGCTTCCCCGGCGGCGCGTGGTGGGTCGAGCTAGCCCCAGTCACCGAGCCGCAGACGGCGCTGACGACGATTGCACAGGCGCTGGCCATCGAAGACCGCCCCGGCAAGCCGATCTTGAAAGTCTTGCAAGATCACCTGCGCGACAAGCAACTGTTGCTCGCCCTCGACAACTTGGAGCAGGTCCTGGATGTTGCCCCGCTGATCGGCCACGTGCTAAGCGCCGCGCCAAAGGTGAAGGTGCTGGCCACCAGCCGCGAGACCCTGCGCATCGCGGGCGAGCAGGCTTATACCGTCGCACCGCTGGCCGATGAGGCGGTGACACTTTTTGTGCAGCGGGCGCAGGCGGTGAAGCCGGACTTCGCGCTAACCGAGGCGAACCGCGCAACCCTCGCCAAGATCTGCCGCAGGCTGGACGGCCTGCCGCTGGCGATTGAGTTGGCGGCGGCGCGTGCCCCGCTGTTCACGCCGACCGAGATGCTGGCCCGACTCGACCAGCGCTTGTCGTTGCTGACCGGTGGGGCGCGTGACCTGCCGGCGCGACAGCGCACGCTGCGGGCGACTCTCGATTGGAGCTACAACCTGCTCACGCCGGACGAGCAGGCGCTGTTCCGGCGGCTGGGCGTGTTCGCGGGTGGCTGCACGCTGCACGCGGTGCAAACGTTCTGCGAGATAGACGCGCTGCCGCTGACCGCAGAAGATGGCTTGGCCGCGCTGATGGCCAAGAGCCTGATCGCGCGAAGCGGGCGTGAGGACGGTGACGGCGCATCGCGCTATGTCATGCTAGAGACGATGCGCGAGTTTGCGCTGGAGAAGCTGAAGGCTTGCGGCGAATATGACGTGTGGATGGAGCGGCTGGCGCGTTACTTGATAGCCCTCGACGATGAGAACGGTTTGCACCAATTAACTTCAGCTGAAGCAGACAACTGCCGCGCCGCAATGACTTGGCTACTACAGGCTGCGGATAGAGTAAGAATGGCGCTAAAAGTGGGCAGCTTCATGGGTCTGGTTGTTCGCCTACCGGAACAAGCGCTATGGCTGGAAAGGTTACTCGCACGTCAACAGACCGCTATGATCCCTGTGGCGCGTGCAAAAGCGTTGCTTCACCTAGGGGGCATTCAGCGCATCATTGGTGATTTGAATCGGGCGCACAACCATCTGGCACAATGTTTGGCGCTTTGCCAAGAGCACGACTTCCGTTCATTCGCGGATGAGGTATTGGCCGAACTGGGAATGATCGCTCGCGAAGAGGGTGATGTTGAGCGGGCGCGAGGTTATTTTCGGGAGGGTTTGGAGGTAGCCCAGGAACTCGAACACGATTGGATGAGCGCCACTATCAGCACCAGCTTGGCGGAAGTGGAGATCAGCGCCGAATACGCGACAGAAGCCCGGCGTCTACTTCTTCGATCATTGGAGATTGCCCACACACAGAATGACGGAGGTTCTTTTTTGATCGGCTGGGCGACGAATCATCTAGGACATGTTGCTCTGCTTGAGGGTAATCTGGTCGAGGCTCAAGAATGGATCGCACAAAGCATGCAGGTGTTTGATTCTTTGGGGGGCGATGATGGTCGTCGCATATTTGGTCACGCGTGGGGCCGTCACTGTCTGGGTGAAGTTTCCTTGGCCAAACAAGACGCCCGATCAGCCGCCTCGAACTTTAGAGCAGCAATTCTATTGGCGCTTAAATTCGATGACGAGCTCTGCATTTCTTGGTGCCTCGCTGGCCTTGCCGGCGCATGCGCCCTCGACGAAGAGCCGGAGCGCGGCGCGAAACTGTGGGGCGCAGGCGAGGGCTTGCGCGACCGGGTCGGCTGCCGCATCGCCCCGGCCTCGCGCCGCAACCGCGAGCGCACCGTGGCCTTGCTGCACGAGCAACTGGGCGAGGCCGAGTTCACGCGCCTGGCTGCCGAGGGCGCGAAGATGAGCGTGGACGAGGCCGTGGCGTTTGCGTTGGGGGATGCGCGCGAGTCGCACATGTAGGGGCGAAGCAGCGGGATCATCGCAGGTCAAGATCATGAATCAGCCCGCTGCTTCGCCCCTACAGATCTCATCCATCACATCTCCACAAACAACTTCCCCTCTTCCTCCGTCACCGTGAAGACCTGAATCGGCTGTGGCTCCTTGCCCAGCGCCACGATCTTGCGCGACCACTCGGGCAGCTTGACGCCGACCACTCCCTGCACCCAGTCCAGGTTCTTGCCGCTGCACAGGTCGAATTTGCTGTTGTGCCACGGGCACACGATGGCGTCGCCCTCGCGTTTGCCGCCGGCGATGGGCAGGCCGAGGTGTGGGCATTTGTTGAGCACCGCGCAGTAACCATCTCCGACTTTGGCCACGACCACCATCGTGCCGTCGGCATCAAACGCCTTCAAGCCCTCCGCAGGCACGTCCGCCGCATTGCCGATCATCACGCGCTTCGCCGTTGTCATGGTCTACCTCCGCGCGAGAGTATAGGTGCTCCCCCTCACCCCAGCCCTCTCCCCCAAGGGGCGAGGGAGTAGTTTCAGTGAAACTTCTTCCCGCTCTGCTCGCGGAAACGCGCCAGTTCGGGATAGGCCTTCGATGAGTCGGCGTAGTGGTTGCCGGCGCGGTCCTGGCCGCGGGCCAGATAAATCTGGTGCAGCGCGCCCTTGTGGTTGACCGTGCCGCTGGCGAACTTCACGCTGGCCGGCATGTAGCGCATGGTGTAACCGCAGCGGCGCAGGTCGCTGGTGTTGGGCGGGCTGCCATGCTGCAACTTGCCGTCGTGCAGGCTGGCCTGGTTGGGCTGCAGCTCGATCGGCACGGCCAACTGATCCTTGCGCTGCGAGGGTTTGATCTCGGTGCTGAAGACGTTCTTGGCCGGATCCACCGGGTCGTAATCGCTATAGCCCTTGTCGTGCGAGCCGGGGATGACATACATGCAGCCGTTCTGCGTCGTGCTCGGGTCAATCGCCAGCCACACGGTGCACACCGTCATCGGCTCAAGTTGGCCCTTCCAGTAGGCGCTGTCCTCATGCCAGGGCACGCGCCGGCCATCGCCCTTGGGCTTGCAGATGAAGTGGCTGGACCACAGCGCGATGTCCGGCCCGAGGATCGGCTCGACCAGGTCGAGCACCTCGTCGGCGAACAACCACTCGAACAGCTCGGGATGGGTGAAGTGCGGCACGTCCATCGCCTCGGGCCGTTGGCCGCTGTCGAGGTTGTTCAGCAGCCCTTCAAAATAAGTCTTGAGCTTATCGAACTTGGCTTGCGGGAAGATCGGGTCGGTGACGATGAGATAGCCGTCGCGGGCGTAGGTCTGCACCTGCTGGTCGGACAGGCGCGCGTGAGTCGTGGGCGTCGTGGTCATGAGGCGATGATAGCGCGAGCGGAGAGCATCATGCATCTGCTTTGTCGCGCGATGCGGCCACGATGACGAAGCCAAGATATGCCCCGATCAACAAGTGCATGTTGGCGACATACAGGTTGTCGAAGACGTGGTGCATGGTCAGGTGCGCCCACGCGCCGAGGATGCCGATGCAGATTGCAGATTGGAGATTGCAGATTAGAGATTGGCGGGCAGCGCGCCAGGTGGCGACGATGACCGTCACCCAAAAGACCAGATAGGCCAGCAGGCCGATGGCCCCTGTCTCGGCGAAGATGTTGAGGTAGTAGTTGTGGGCGTGGCCGAGCGCGTTCTCCCAGACCATGAGCCGAAAATCCGGATAGGCCGCAGCGTAATTGCCGAAGCCCACGCCCAGCCATGGCGCGCTTTCGGTCATGCGCACGGCTGCTTGCCAGTGCGCCAGCCGCTCGATGGTCGAGAACGTAAGCGGTGTGATGTGCGCCCCGCGCACATCGAGCGAGCCGTAGTCCTCGACCAATGTAACGAGTTGGTTGCGGATGGCTGCGGGGATCAGGTCGGTCTGGTTGAAGGCGATGAGCAGGAACACGCCGAGCGCCGCCAAACCCATCCACCGCCACGGCCGCCGCAACAACGCCAGCAACATGATCAAGGCTGCTGCGCCCGCGCCCAGCAGCGCCCCGCGTGACCCGCTGGCTGCGAGGGCGTAGAGGCAGAGGGCGGCGACAGTGGCAGCAGAGATAGCAATCATGATTTTCGATTTTCGATTTTCGATTTTCGATTGGAGAGTGCTCAATCGCAAATCGGCAATCGCAAATCGAAAATACCAAAGCGCCAGCGCTGCGGCCACTGGCCACACCAGGCCCATGAAGCCGCCGAATGGGTTAGGCTGCTCGAACGTGCCATAGGCGCGGAAGCGTGTGCTGCCCAGCACGCGAAACTCACGCGGGCCGAAGCCGCGCACGTCGGCCTGGATGATGCCGTAGATGGCCTGACCCGCGCCGGCCAGCAGGATCGCACCGATGATGAGAGCGCGCCTGCGCGGGTTGCGCTCGCCTGCCACCAACAACGCCACGACCCCCATTTGCAGCCATTTGATGCATTCGTTGGCCCAATCGCCAAAGTCGCGCGCGGGAAAGAAAGTGAGCAGGCACACGCCGATGAACGCGCCGAGCGCGAGCGTGATCGGGGAGCGGAGATTGGGGAGTGAAGATTGGCGCGTGGCAAGGGCGCGGAAGACGTAGGCGAGAACGGTGAGGCCGAGGACGATCTGCCCGCTATCGAGCGGGAGTTGCAAGGCCACGCGCTCCAGCGGCTGGAACGGGCCGACGGTCAGCGCCAGCGCGATGCCGATGACCGGCTCGGCGAAAACGGCGGCGACGATGAGTGCTGCGACGACGAGTGCGCCAAGCGTGATGAGTTGCGATTGCGGCAGCAACGCGATGGCGAGGCCACAGGCGAACGCTATGGCGATGGCCATGCCAGGCAGCCATGCGGAGGGCGATGATCGTGGCCTGGTGGAGATCACGATCTCAGATCCGGCAATTCGCCTTGCCACTCGACGAGGTGGACGCCGGAGAGTGCCTCAGCTTCTCGTTGCGCATCGGGCGTAAACCACTTGCCGCCGACAACTGGTTCGGCGCGCGTGCCGGCGCGTGTTAATAGCGCCGATCGCCGCGCCGCTCGTTGGACATCTTTCTTGCCGATACCCCAAGACACTTCAACCACGAGATAAACCGGCGTTCCATCACGGAGCGAACGCCCTTCGACGACGGCATCGGCCTGGACAATGTCGTCCACATCGTCGTAAGTGAGTTGTCCTCGCTCGACTGCGCCCTCTAACACTTGCGATAGTTCGCGCTCGGACAAAGTGTGGGCGCGCCGGACGATCTTGCGATAGTACGTCAAGGGGCGATCACGGAAGTCGCGTTCAAGGGTGAGACCCTTCAGCCAGCCGACATCTGGCAGAAGCTTGTCGTGCACATCGCGCGTGAGACTCTTGACTACATCCGCCAGACCGGCGAGAGCCAATGATGTAGACCGCTGGGTCTCGACCAGTTCCGCTACCTGCGCATCCGTGCGCTTATGCGCCTCGACTAGTTCAGCAACGCTGCTCTCAGTTCGTTGTTGAGCAGCAGTCAATTCGCTAACAGCGCGCGGCAAGCCCAGTAGCTCATCGGTCAGTACCAGGCGGCGCAATTCGTGCCGCCATTGAGGTTGTTGCTCAAGCAGCTCAACCAAGTCATGAAAATCCGTGACCGTGAACGCCATTCGAGCTGATTTTACGTTGCTTTCGGCCTGCCCTTCACAAGGATCGTCCACACGCCGCGCTGGACGACGCTGCCGTCCTGCTTTTTGACCTGCACCTTGAACGCTACCTTGCCGTTGCCCAGCCGGGGAAAGGCTTTGACCTCGGCTACCTCGGCCTCCATGTGAATGGTGTCGCCGATGAAGATCGCGCCGGTGAACTCCCACTCGATGCCGCGGAACACCTCGACCGTGCCGAGCAAAAACCCCATCTGGAAGGCCAATCCGCTGGCGATGCTGAGGCCGAGGATGCCGTGAGCGATGCGCCGGCCGAACATGTTCCCCTTGGAAAATTCCTCGCTGGTGTGAATTTCGTTGTAGTCGCCACTGAGTCCGGCAAAAGCCACGATGTCGGCTTCGGTGATCGTGCGGGTGGGTGATGTAGCCTTGTCGCCGACGACGAAGTCCTCGAACCACAAGCCGTGCGGTGTTGTGAGAGCCATTGCAGAATTTTACATTTGGCGATTGCGCGATTGAGTCATTGAGAACGCTGTCTCATGCAATCCCTCAATGACCAAATCACACAATCACTCATTTCCGCAACACTACAATCATCCTGTCGCTCGCGGGGCTGCCATCCAGTGGCGGCGGGGGCACGAGCATGTTGCCCAACCACCACACCTGCGAGAACGCGCCGCTCAAGTCAATCAGCGCCTTGAGTTCCTGAGCCAGATACCAGCGGTGTGGATAGTGATGCTCGACCACGCGCTCGGGCTGACCCTCATCGCGGATGCGCAGGCGCGTCGTCACCAACCACTGCTGGCTGATCCAGTCGAATTGGTCATCGGCCGATCCGAACAGCACATCCACCTCGGTGTAGGGTGTGTTGCGGAAGATGTCGCTGTCGGTGGAGCGGGACACCCAGGTGTTGGGCAGGCTGTCGCGCCAGATCGAATCGGGATGCGCCATCTCGATGACAAAGATGCCACCGGGCAGCAAGTTGCGCGACACGGCGCGAAAGTGATTGACGACTTGCTCGTTCGTCACCAGGTGAGACAGGCTCTCCATCAAGTTCGCCGCCAATGCCACCGGCTGGTCGAGCGTGAAGTCGGTCATGTCGCCCTGAACCAGTTCGATCTGCACGCCGTCCGCTTGCGCCCCTTCGCCGGCATATTCCAGCATGTCGGCCGAGAGGTCGAGCGCAATTGCGCGCCAGCCGCGCCGGGCGAATTCGCGCGCGTGACGGGCCGGGCCGGCGGCCAACTCCAGGAACGATTGCCGATTTTCGATTGCCGATTTTCGATTGGGGTTGTCCGGCAATCGTAAATCGAAAATCGGCAATCCGAAATTGATGAGGCAGTATTCGAGAAAATTGCACTCGTCGGCGAAGTCACGGTCGCCAAAGGCGATGTCGTAGGCGCGCGCGTTGGCGTAGAACTCCGGTGAACTCATGAGGCCGCATTCTATGCAGGCATAGAATTCAATCAAGGACACACATGAAAGTCATCACCTTGCAACAACCCGGCCAATTCAGCCTGAGTGAAGCGAGCACGCCCGGTGTGCCGGGGTCAGGCGAGGCGCTCGTGCGTGTGCACCGCGTCGGCATCTGCGGTACTGACATTCATGCCTACCGTGGCAAGATGCCGTATCTGACGTATCCGCGCATCTTGGGCCACGAATTGGGCGTGGAGGTGATCGCCGTCGGCGATGGCGTGAAGAATGTGCGAATCGGCGACCGATGCGCTGTCGAGCCGTATCTCAACTGCGGCCAGTGCATCGCCTGCCGCGCCGGCAAGACCAATTGCTGCACGTCGTTGCAGGTGTTGGGCGTGCACACCGACGGCGGCATGCGCGACCAGATCGTCGTGCCGGCGCACAAGCTGCACCCGGCCAATGACCTGAGCTACGAGCAACTTGCATTGGTGGAAACGTTGGGCATCGGCTGTCACGCCGTGGATCGCGGCCAGTTGCAGCCGGACGAGTGGGTGCTGGTCATCGGCGCAGGCCCCATCGGCCTGACGGTGATCCAGTTTGCGCAACTGGTGACGAGGAACATCATCGTCATGGACGTGAACCCGACCCGGCTCGACTTCGCCAGCGAGCACTTTCACATCGCCCACGCCTTGCGGGCCGATCACGACCCGTTGCCGCGCATCGAGGCCATCACGCATGGCGACCTGCCGACAGCCGTGTTCGACGCCACCGGCAACGCGGGGAGCATGATGGACGCGTTCAAATATGTGGCCCACGGCGGCCGGCTGATCTTTGCCGGATTGATCAACGCCGACATTACCTTCAGCGATCCCTTTTTTCACCGCCGCGAGATGACGCTGTTCGCCACGCGCAACAGCACCGCGCGTGAGTTCGAGCGCATCATTGGTCTGATTCGCAAGGGCGACGTGGACACGACCGCTTGGGTGACGCATCGGGCGCGGGCCGAGGACATGATCGGCGCGTTCGACGGCTGGTTGCAGCCGGACAGCGGCGTGGTCAAGGCGGTCATCGCGTTCTGATGTATTATTCCGCGCCAATGAGCAAGTGGCTGTTCGCGTTCGCGAACGCGAATAATAATGACGACAACAACGGAGGCTCCCAGACGGGCGTCGCTTGAGTCGTCGCGCAGCGCAAACAGCAGCACGCGGTAGAGACTGAAGGTCGCCTGAAAGGGCGGCCTTTTTGTTTGAATCTCAACCACGAAGAACACGAAGGCCACGAAGATAGTCTTTTTGGTGATCTTCGTGTCCTTCGTGGTGAAAAGGATCAACGATGTTCAAAACGAAGACCTGCGGCGAACTACGACAACAAGACATCGGCCAGACCGTGACGCTGGCGGGCTGGGTGCACCGGCGGCGGGACCACGGCGGCGTGATCTTCATTGACCTGCGCGACCGCTTCGGCCTGACGCAGGTGACCATCAACCCGGCCAACGTCTCGGCGGAGGCGTTCGACGCGGCCGAGTCGCTGCGCAACGAATACGTGGTGCAGGTGACAGGGCAGGTAGTGGATCGCCCGGCCGGCATGGCCAACCCGAAGATGGCCACTGGTGAGATCGAAGTGATGGCCTCGCACATCAACATCCTGAATGCCGCCAAGACGCCGCCGTTTGTCATCAACGACGACAGCCTGGAGCAGGACGAGGCCATGCGCTTGAAGTATCGCTACCTCGACCTGCGCCGCGAGCGCATGACGCACAACCTGACCGTGCGTCACCGCTTCGTCAAATTCATCCGGGACTACCTCGACCAGCGCGGCTTCCTCGAGATCGAGACGCCGATCCTGTTCAAGAGCACGCCCGAAGGTGCGCGCGAGTATCTCGTGCCAAGCCGTGTGCATCCGGGCGAGTTCTATGCCTTGCCGCAATCGCCGCAGCAGCTCAAGCAATTGCTGATGGTCGGCGGGGTCGAGCGCTACTTTCAGATCGCGCGCTGCTTCCGCGACGAGGACCAGCGCGCCGACCGCCAGCCCGAGTTCACCCAACTCGACCTGGAGATGAGCTTCGTGGATCGCGACGACGTGTTGGCGTTGATCGAAAGCCTGCTGACCGAGTTCACGGAACACTACGGCGTCTTGCACGGCAAGACGCTGATGTTCAAGCCGTTCAAGCGCATGTCGTTCGACGACGTGATGGAGCGATTCGGCCGCGACAAGCCCGACATTCGCTATGGCATGGAGTTGTTCGATGTGAGCGCAGCCATGCGGGGCACCGAGTTCCTGCCGTTTCAGGCTGCGAACGTCAAGGGCATCGTGGCTGCCGGCCAGGCCAATTACACTCGCAAGCAGACCGACGAGTTGACCGAGTTCGCCAAGAAGAGCGGGGCCAAGGGCTTGATCGTACTGTGGCACGACCAGGACGGGATACGCAATACGGGCGCGGGCGCAAAGATCAATGCCGCGGAACGGTCTGCCATCATCGCTACATCGGGCAGCAAGCCGGGCGACCTGGTGTTGTTGGCCGCCGACGACGATCGGATGGCGCTGAACGAGGCGCTGGGCGAGCTGCGCCACGAACTCGGCCGACGCCTCAAGCTCGGTGACCCGAACCAACTCGCCTTCTTGTGGGTCGTGGACTTCCCGATGTTCAGCTTCGACCGCGAAGAAGAGCGCTGGGTGGCGAATCACCATCTGTTCACCGCACCCCAGGATCAATACCTGCCCACGTTGATGACCGATCCGGGCGGGGCCAAGAGTAAGCAATACGACCTGGTATGCAACGGCTACGAGGTCGCCGGCGGCAGCATCAGAATTCACCGGCGCGACGTGCAGGAGAAGGTGATGGAGCTGCTCGGGCTGAGCATGGAGGAGGCGCATCGCAAGTTCGGCCACATGCTGGATGCGTTCGAGTTCGGCGCGCCGCCGCACGGCGGCATCGCGCCCGGCGTGGACCGGCTGGTGATGGTCTATGCTGGTGCACCGAATATGCGTGAGGTCATCGCCTTCCCCAAGAACCAGCAGGCCGCCGACACCATGCTCGGCATCCCCTCGCCCGCGACCGACAAGCAGGTGAAAGAGCTGCACATCAAGCTGGCGGATTAGCCGAGTTCATACTGCTCACGCAAAGCCCGGCGAACCCGCCGGGCTTTTTCATTGGCATTGACCAACCACTTCACCAACCATAGACTCTGAAGCCATCGTGAAGCCCTTCATCTCCAGCCTGATCAACGTTGAGCCCACGCTCAAGGTCGAGGGCTTGCCGATTGCCTACCATCCGGTGCGCTACCCGTAACAGCACAGTGGGTGGTGTGGGCTACAACAGAGGCGATCCATGTTTATCTTTCGTTCACTGCTGGGACTCGGCGCAACCGTTGCCTTCTTGATTTTTGGGCAGGCAAGTCATGCCGCAATCATCACGGTGACGACCACCGAGGACGAAGTCGCCGTCAACGGACGCTGCTCATTGCGCGAGGCGATCCGTGCGGCTGATTCGGATGCGACAGTAGATGCCTGTCCCGCAGGCAGTGGCGCAGACACGATTCTTGTGCCAGCGGGGATCTATACGCTCACACTGACGGATACGCTCGACACAACTGTCATGGGCGATTACTTGCGGCTGTCATCAGATATCAGCATCGTTGGCGCTGGCCGGGACGTGACGACGATCAAGGGCAGCAGGTGTCCATACGGCAGCCTGACGTGTTACGGCAACTTGCGCTTAATCCAGATCGCGCCCACTGCTACCGTAGCGTTGACACGTATGACGCTTGGCGAGAACCGTTATGAAGATTACCCTCTTGCCCGGTTTGAGCGCGCCATCGGCGGCGGCATTCTTAACGATGGGCGGCTCTCGTTAATTGACAGCGTCATCACCAACACGCAAGCTGCATTCGGGGGCGCGATTTACAACACTGGCAGTCTTACTGTGACAAGCAGCATCCTCACGCTAAACGCAGCCGTGTGGTCATCCAAACCTTTTGTCTATGGCAGCGGTGGTGCTGTGTTTAGCGTTGGCGAACAAGCACTCATTTTGAATAGCTCCATAACTGACAATCGCGCCTATGATTTTGGTGGCGGGATTGTCAATGGCATTACGAGCGTAATGACAATCGAAAACACCATTATTGGTTCGAATACCGACAGTGGCATCCACAACGATGGTCTTCTTACCATCATCAACAGTCAGGTGCAGAGCAACACATTGTCAGGCATTCGCAGTTTCGGCCCGCTCACAGTCATTAATACGCGCATTCATGGCAACACGTCATATGATCTTCGCCCTTCTGATTGGAGCATGCGCGAATCGCAGCCCGCCTGCGCTGGCCTTTACGCTGGCAGCCAAGTAACCATCACCGGCAGCGCCATTTACGGCAACTGGGCGCAGCCAGTGAACGGGGGCACCGACTCTCGCCCCGGCGTTGGCGGCGGTGTTTGCTTCTTTGCGGACGCAACGGTGAAACAGAGCGCAATTTACGCCAACTCGGCGGGCATCGCCGCCGGCATCTATGTCAGCCACACGGCGGGGTCAGCCACGACGCCGACGATTGACTTGGAGAACGTCACAATCAGCTTGAACGCTGCCACCGGCGCGGGCGGCGGCCTGCACGTTGAGGCGGGTCAGGTTGATATGCGCTACGTGACTATGGCCTATAACTCAGCGTTCCTCGGCCCGAATTTGCACGTCTTGTCTGGGGTACAAGTGACTGTTTCAAATTCACTGATCGCTTGGGGTCAAAACTGCACTGCACGCGGTGGCGTCATCGTCTCCGGCGGAAACAATCTAGGCAGCGACGCCAGTTGCACGACCTTGACCGCAACCGGCGACATCACAAACACCGACCCATTGATCGGCTTGCTGCAAACCAACTGGCCCGGGACGTTGCCGACGCACGCGCTGTTGCCGGGCAGCCCAGCCATCAACGCGGGCAGCGCTCTTGCGCCCGAAGATGACCTGCGCGATCAGCGCGGCATTCCACGCCAGTGGGGTGGGCCGAGATCAGACATCGGCGCGTTTGAGGTATTTGACCCTGCTTTCTTGCCCACGCTGCGCCTGCCACTGTTAATGCGCTGAGGGCTGGCGCGAGAAGAGTGCGACAACATGACCCTTGCCAACTGCCGCCTTGATCAACCTTCCTTTGGCACAGTGAAGTAAAACGTCGTGCCCTTGCCCAGCGTGCTCTCGGCCCAGATGCGCCCGCCGTGCGCCTCGACGATGTGCTTGGCGATGGCCAGCCCCAGGCCGGTGCCGGCCTGGCCGCGGGCGCGATCCACCTTGTAAAAACGCTCGAAGATGCGCGGCAACTCTTCGCGCGGGATGCCCGTGCCAGTGTCGCGCACGCCCATCACGATCACATCGGCCGGGCTTAGCTCCTCGTCCAGCGGGTCGCGCCGGAGCGTGTAGAGCAATTGCTCCGCATCCGTCCCGCACTTCACAAACACTGTCACGCCGCCCTGGGCTGTGAACTTGATGGCATTGTGCAGCAAGTTGGAGAGCACGCGCCGCATCTGATCGGGGTCGAACAGGCCGATTACGTCTTCGTCCACTTCATTCGTCAGTTTCAAGCCGGCGCGCTCGGCCTGGGGCGAGAGCCGCGTAATGGCGGTGGCGGCTACCTCGTGCAAGGGCGCGCGCACCATGCGCATGGGCATCTGCCCGCTCTCGATCTGCGTCAGCTCGGACAACTCCTGCACCAACTGCGTCAGCGATTCGGTCTGGTCGTTCATCTGCCCCAGCAGGCGCTGTTGGGCTGGGCTGATGTCGGGCGATTGGGCGCGAAAGGTATCGAGCAGCAGGCGCATGGCGGTGAGGGGCGTGCGCAGCTCGTGCGAGATGTTGGCGACAAAATCGCGCCGGGCGCGGCCCAGGCGCTGCAACTCGCTCACGTCGCGCAGCACCAGCACCGCGCCGTCGTCCAGCCGGGTGGCCTGGGCGCGGAAGAGGCGGTTGTTCAAGATGAACTCGCGCGGAAGTTCGCTCGTGCCTTCGATGGCCTCGCCGGCCAGGTTGTCCAGTTCGTACGAGCGCGTGGACTCGATCAGCGTGCGGCCAATCTCGCAGCCCAGGCGCACGGCCACAGCGTTGAGCGCGCTGATGCGGCGGTAGCCATCCACGAAGATGACCGGGTCGAACACCGTCTCCACCAGCGTGTTGCGCTCGGCGCTGCACGCGTCCAGTTGCTTGCGCAAGTCCACGGACTGGTTGCGAAACTGGCGCGCCGTCTCGCGCAGGTCTTCCCGGTCGCGGGCAAAGCGGCTGGCGCGCATGAGCAGGATGATGACGACGATGAACGAGACGAGGATGATCCCGATCGTGAGGCCGATGTCCATGCTGGGCGAACTATACGCGGGCGGTTGAAGCGCAGGTTAAACAGATCAACCGTGCGAACCGTGTGAAACGCTCACTCTCGATCATGCAGATACAAGATCATGCCGACGAGCGCCAGCAGCGACAAAACGACCGCCGCCAACACGCCAGGCTTCACCCAGCGCGGCAAGGGGCGATAAGGCGGTAACTCCATCAACTCCTGCTTGGCGCGATGCACGAACTCCGGGCGCGGCGCGACCGGCGCGACTGCGCTGGTGAGCTGCTGTTCCAGCCAGACCACATCCTCAGGTGTGAGCTTCGACATCGTGCGTTGCATGGCTAATGGCTATCGCTATCAGCGTCGGCTACGGCATCCCATCCATGACCTCGCGCAGTTGCAGCAGGGTGCGGTGATACAGCGACTTGATCGCGCCTTCGCTCCGGTTCATGATCTGCCCGATCTCCGCGTTCTGCATCTGCTCCACGAACTTGAGCACGATCAGGTGCTGCCTCTCTTCGGGCAGCAACCGAATGGCCCGCAGCAACCGTTCACGTTCGCGCTCGCTGTCTATGCGCTGATCCTGATCTCCGTCGTCGCCGTCACTCGACTCGTGCGCGTGTGAGCGCAACTCATCCACTTCGTCCAGTGGCACGGCCGGGTGCCGGCTGTTGTCGCGGTGAAAGTTGGCCACCACGTTGTGCGCGATGCGATACAGCCAGGCCGTGAACGGCACGCCGCGGTCGTTGTAGTTGTGCACGTGCTTGAGCGCCCGCGCGAACACGCGCGCGGTCAGGTCTTCCGCGTCCTCCATGCTGCCGACGCGGTAATACACATACCGATAAATCGCGGTCACATGGCGCTCATACAGCAGGCCAAACGCGTCGCGGTCAGTTTTGGCGCGCCGGGCTAGCGTCTGGTCGTCCTCGACAAGCGGTAGCTCGTTCGACGGCGCGTCGTGTCTGGCGCTGGCGTCGTCTTGATCTACGGGAGATAACACGCGGTCGGACATGAAGATACGGGAGTTCCCAAGGCCCAAACGATGAATGTCGCTGTCTCGACTCCGGCGCAAGCATTCCGAGCGGAGAAACGCCGCGACTGCGGCGTTTTGTAGTCGAGGAAGCGCCTCCGCTCGGCATGCTTGCTATTTAGTGACCTAGCGATTTCAAGATAGAGCCTTACTTGCTGCAAAATTATAATGGCGCGGTTCATGCTCATCTCTGTGGTCATTCCTAATTGGAATGGCGCCAAGCATCTGCCTGTTTGTCTCTCCGCCCTGCGACGCCAGACGCTCCCGCCGCTGGATGTGATCTTGGTGGATAACGCCTCAAGTGACGAATCGCGCCAGCTCGTGGGGCGGGACTTCCCTGAGGTAAAGCTCTTGGCGCTGCCAGACAACCGTCGCTTCGCCGGCGCGTGCAACGCCGGCATTCGCGCGGCCGGCGGCGAAGCCATCGCCTTGTTGAACAACGACACTGAGGCCGACGCGCGCTGGCTGGAGAATGTGGCCAAATGTTTTGCCGAGCACCCTGACGCCGGCTTCGTTGCCAGCAAGCTGCGCCTGTTCGACAAGCGCGACCACCTGCATAGCGCGGGTGACTATTACAGCCGGCGCGGCGTGCCGGGCAATCGTGGGGTGTGGCAGAAGGACGACGGGCAGTTCGACACCGATTACGTTTTTGGCGCATGCGGCGCGGCATCGGTGTATCGCCGCGACATGCTCGACAAGATCGGGCTGTTGGACGAGCAGTTCGAATTTTCCTGCGAGGACGTTGATCTGTCGTGGCGGGCGCAACTGGCTGGTTACAAGTGCGCCTTCGCCCACGACGCCATCGTGTATCACAAGGTCAGCGCCACCGGCGGCGGCATCCTGAACAGTTACTATGACGGGCGCAACTTCATCTGGCTGTTGGCCAAAGACGTGCCGGGCGAAGTGTTGCGCCAGAACTTCGGCGCAATCGTCGGCGAGCAGTTGGGCATCACCTGGAGCGCGCTCAAGGCCTGGCGGGGCGAGGCCGCCCGCAACCGGCTGAAGGGCCAACTGGCCGGCGTGTTCGGTTTGCCGAAGATGCTGCGCGCGCGGCAAGAGGTGCAGGCATCGCGGTCAATCAACTCGGCCAGTTTGAACACCCTACTGGCGGAGTGACGCGTGACCAAAATCCAGCCGCGACCCTATAATCCCAGCACATGACGAGGGGGCAGGTCATCACCCGCTTCACATTGCGCGCAGCCTTGGCCGCGTGCCTTGTCGTCGTGCTGTCTCAGCTCGGCGCGCACGTCTATGCCGCGCCATCTGACGCACCGCTCGGCCCCAAGATTCCCAACCGGCCGAAGGTCATCAAGAACAAGCCGCGCCAGGCCCAGGAGCAGCGCGTCGTCCTGAGTGATGTGCCATCCAACGTCGTGCCGCAAAACAGCAACATCTGGCAGTGCGCGTGCGACAACGACGGCTGCTGGCCGGGCTGCTTCACCGTCGCCTCGGCCTCGATCCTGCAATACTGGGCGGCGCGCGGCTTCCCGCAACTGTGGGATGGCAACGAGAATGCTGCGCTGCAACGGCTGCGCGACCTGTTCCCCAACCTGTTCTGCTACAACAATGTGGACGACGACGGCCAGCCCAGCGACAGCGGCTACGACGCCTTCGACGTGGCCAAGGGCTTCGACATGTATGTGCAGGAGCGCGGCTACAAGTTCACCCTCACGCCCATTCCACAGCCGACCTTCGACCAGGTCGCGGCCGAGATTGATGCCGGCCGGCCGATCATCGGCGCGTTCGGCGTCTCGCCGTGGGGCAGCCACGCCGGCACGATCATCGGCTACGACAACACTGGCGGCCGGCAGCTCATGATCGTGCGGCCCAACCTGCTCAACAAGGCCGACACCGAGTTGACCTGGGGCGAGGGCTACGGCGAGTTTGGCATCGTCACCGTCACGCCGAACGCAGGCGAAGCCGCCGTCGCACCCAAGCGCGACTTTGAGGTCGTCGTGGATGATGCTGAGGCGGCATTCACCACCACGGGCGAGTGGCGCATCAAGAACGTGGGCTACGGCGATCTGTCGCGCGCGGCTACGACGACCGACCCCTCCAACCTTGGCCCGACCGATGACACCGCTGTGGCGACGTGGACGCCGGCGCTGCCATTTGATGGGCTGTGGGAAGCATACGTTTGGATGCCGCGCGAGGACACTGACAACACCGCGGCCATGATCGCGACATATCGCATCACTCACGCCGAAGGCCTCAGCCTGATTCGCCGCTCGCAGAACAAGGCCAAGCCCGGCTGGATGTCGCTGGGCGCATATCCATTTGCGCGGGGGGACAAAGGCTCGGTAGCGCTTGGCAACCTGACCGGCGACAACCCGCTGCGCGATGTGTATGCCGATGCGATCAAGTTCGTGTGGCGCGCGCCGCTGATTGTGCAGAGCGAAGAGGGCGGCCCCGAAGTGCTGATCTCAAACGGCCAGCGTTACGCTGTGCCCGATAAGCAAACCTTCGACGCGCTGCGTTTGAATCCGGCCTGGCTTCGCAAGGTGCCTGCCCTGGCGCTGATGCAATATCCCGATGGCGGCATGTTGCCATCGGTGATGAGCAGTTGGATCGGGCAATACTTTGGCAACGCCGAGTTGGCTGCGCCCGCATCGGCCATCCAGCCGGATGCGACCTTGAACTTTCGCTGGAACGGCGCTGCACCGGCTGCCAGCATGAACGCAGGCGACTTCTCCGTGCGCTGGACGCGCTACTTCGCCCTGACCGATGGCGAATACCCGTTCCGCATCGAGGCGGTCGGCGGCGTGCGCATGTGGGTGGATGGCAAGCTCGAAATCAACGAGTGGGACGCGCCGGCCAACATCCTGGTCGCGCACGAGAAGGCCGTGCCAGTCACATCGGGGCTACACCGCGTGGATGTGGAATTTGCTGCGCGCGGCAGCTACGCCCAGATCAGCTTTGGCAACCTGCCGCCCAACGTGCCCATCGTGGCGATGGACGCGCCGCTGCGCTGGACCAACGCGCCCACGATGACCTTGCGCTGGGCCGACACGGGCGACCCCGACAATGTGGGTGAGGACAAGCCGCGCCGCTTCTTCGTCACGCTGTGGAACGAGCAGAACACCTGGCGCACCACCAGCGGCTGGATCAACGAGAAAGAATGGACGCCAGCATTGCCGGTGGACGGCCAATACTTTTGGAGCGTGTTGGCCAGCGATGGCACCATCAACAGCGACGCCACGCCGCCGCAGCCGATTCTGATTGACCGCACGGCCCCGTGGGCGCAGATGCTCGAAGCGACCGGCTCGCTCAGCGCGGCGCTGGCGCTCACAGCCAGCACGCCGATTGACGCCTATCGCCTGATCACCGATGCGAATGGCAACCTGATCGTGGATAACGTCGCGGCTGCCGAGGTGACTCCAGCGCAAGCGGGCGCGACGCAGGATCAACTGCTGGCGCGTTCGCCAGAGGCGGCCAAGGCGGCATCGCTTGGCAACCTGCCGGCCATCTATCTGCGCTGGTGGGCCAAGGATGAACCTCGCCCCACCACCGACGGCTTGAAGTTCGACGTGCAGGTGCGCGAGACCATTCGTGCGCACACGAGTTACACCATCGCGGTGCAGAACAGCGAAGTGACGCGCGTCGCCTACGAACTCACGCTGTCTGGCACCGAGGAAATCACCACGCCGGTGGTCATCACCGAGATTGTGCCGATCACGACCGTCGTGCCCCTGCAAGAATTCGCGCCCATCGCCGATGCGCAATGGATCACATTTGCGACCGGGCTGGTCGTGACCGAGACGGTGTTCATCGGCAACCCGGGCAGCACGTATGAATTCCGCGTGCGCGGCGTGGACGCGGCCGGCAACGCGCAGGAGTGGTATGACGGCTACTCCATCCCCGCGCAGATAGACCCGAAGACGATCCTCTACCGCGAGTTTTTGCCGACGGTCCATCAACAGTAACCGCGACTTTTGCTCACGCAGCGCGTAATGGTGAGCGAGATCATCACCATGGACGAGAACGAAAACACACAAACCCCGCCTACGCCCGCGCCCACGCCTGCTTCGGCCCCCGACCCTGCGCCGCAGCTTCCGCCGCCGGCGCCAACACCTGTGCCGGCCTACGCCAGCGTGACTCCGACGACGACCTATGTCTCGCCCGCTGCGCAGACGAACGTGTGGGCGATCATCAGCCTGGTGTCCAGCATCCTGGCCTGGTGCGGCTTCTTCGGCATCGGCGGGATTGTCGGCATGATCGCCGGCATCGTGGCCCGCAACCAGATCGCCGCCAGCCGCGGCACCCAGTCCGGCGACGGCATTGCTCTGGTTGGCATCATTCTCGGCGCGGTCAACGTGTTTGGCACATGTCTGGCGTTGTTGTGCTTCGGGCTGGCGTTCGGCTGGCTGGCCGTGTTCAGCCTGTGATGCTGCCCCGCAGACAGAAAGTGAAGCCCGCGACTGGCGGGCTTCATGCTTTTTCCGCCCGATAGAATGCGCGCTGTGAAGGCCGTCTCTGATCTTGCGCGCGATGTATGGCAATTTGTCGTCTTGGTGATCGCTGCTATCGCGCTGTTCGTGCTCGCGTTCAGCCTGGGCCAGCTGAATCTCGCGACGCTCATCGCGGCCGGGGTGGTATTCGCCTGTCTGATCGTGCTCTTCCTGGCCGCCCGGCGCAAGCCGCCTGAGCCAAAGCCGGATGTCGTCACGACCCTGCTCACGCCAACGGTCGTGGTGAACGAGGTGCGCGCGGCTGCGTTGGTGAGCTATGGTCAGATCGGGACGATCACGATCAAGAAGGAGCGCAACAAGGCCGCGGCCGATGACGTGATCAAACCGTTGCGCGACCGGTTCATGGGCGAAGAGCTGGTGATGGACGTGGGCGTGCGCGTGGTGGCTGGCGTGAACCTAAAACATCTACGCGAGGAAGATGTGCGCGTGAGTGGCAAATTGGTCGAGATCACCCTGCCGCCGACCAAGGTGTTGATGGTCTACGTGGACGAATCGCTCACCCGCGTGGTCAGTCACAGGGCTGGCTGGTTGAGCGCGCGCGACATCGGCATGCTGGACTCTGCCCGGCGCGAGGCGATGGACGCGCTGGTCAACGCGGCCATCGAGAAAGACTTGCTGGAGAAAGCAGGCGATCAGGCTGCACTCGTCATCGCCGGCATCGCGCGCGGGCTGGGCTTTGAAGACATCACAGTGCAGCCCACGCTGCCGCCCATCGGCGCGCACTTCGAGGAGCTACAAGACCCGGCGCTCATCGCCAAGCTCAAGGCCGAACCGCCGCCGCTGTTGCCGCGCGAAGATCAGGCGGGGGATTGAAGGTCATGAACCAAAACATCCCTGCCGTAGATGTGTGGATGGTGCACCGCGACCTGACCCGCGCGCCGCGATTTGCCCTGCCACCAGGCTACCGCATTCGGCGCTATCGCGAGGGCGATGTGCCGGCTTGGGTGCGCATCCAGAACGCTGCCGACACGATGTTCGTCGCTACAGCCCAGACGTTCGCCGAGTCCATGCCCGGCGATGCGGCCTACCTGGCTGAGCGCGTGCTGTTCCTGGTGGATCCGTCCGGCGCGGACATCGGCACAATCGCCGCATGGCGAGACACGGGCTTCGACGGCAGCGAGATGGGCCACGTGCACTGGGTAGCGATGCTGCCGGATGCGCAAGGCCGTGGGCTGGCCAAGCCGATGCTGAGCGCGGCCCTGGATGTGATGCGCGCTCGCGGCGATGTTGCGGCCTGGCTGGAGACGAACACGGCGCGTATCCCGGCGCTCAACCTGTATCTGCGGTTGGGGTTTGTGCCACACCCGCGCGATGAAACCGAGCGCGAAGCGTGGCGGGCGATTGCGCCGAGGTTGAAGTTTCCAGTTGAGGTCTGAGGCAATTTTGGAATGTGGCTTGGTGATTTGTTATCTATGGGCAAGCCAGTTTCAGCAACACTATACTGAACTTGCTACTAGGTGTTCATGCAACGCTTTCATGAATTCCCAAGGCTGCTTAGCGTCGTCAGGTTCGAGCGAAGGCACTAATTGCAAGGCTTGGGTGATCCAGCCCTTTTTATCTGAGGTTGATTGGATTCCGTAACTTGTCAACATGGACTCTAGCTCTCCGAGAGGGTTAATGAAAAGGCCATATGTCGCGCATTCATTCCATAATTTGTCAAAGACATGTGCTAAATCCAACGGAAGTAGCGCGGAACGCCCTGATTGCTTCAATACTTTCCAAGCCTTGGTCATATCCGCCATCTCCCGAAACCTGCTCTCCAATTTGCGAATAAGCAGTTCTTTCGCACGTTGCTCCTCTTCCAACGAAGAAAATGTGCGATTTATGACTTGTGCAATGTCTGTCGACACGCCGCTCAGGTTCGCCTGAAGCATGTCAAGCCTCTCATTAGGAGAGAGTTCTTTTACTGCTTGTCCGATCTGTCTTTGCGACTCTAGCATCTCTGAGATGCTGCCATCTATAACCTCAAGCGTCTTGAGCGACTTGTCAAATTCAGTTCTATCGTTCAGTACATCGAAGTCGACAATGCCAGCCGAACGGACTCCCATATCTCTATACATCCGTACGATTCGAGGCACAGTTTGTTTGTTGTCTGCGTTCACGAAGTGCAAGTCGAGATTTGGTGATCGTCTTACCGACACTGCATGATAAAACCGAGCATCGCTATCAGCTTCAACGACTACTGCGGCTGAGTAGAACAGCCCGTCAAGCACTCGTGCCGAAGTCAAAAGAGGATCATTAATGATGTCTTTAAGGCGTTCAGTGTTTAGGTGCCGAAACTTATTAACGTTGCCAATCCTATCTATCCGAACGATGTCCACATCTTGTGTTCGGCTAAGAATGCCCCTTAGTACGTCAGTGCTGTGGGTCGCAATAATGATCTGGCGCGAGCGGTTCGTTTGGTCAGCAATAAATGCTCCAATGCGATAAGCCTGTGGAGGATGCAGAAACACTTCTGGTTCGTCGACTAAAAATAACCCGCGATTAAGTGTAAGAAGTGCAGCGCTAATTCCAACGAAACTCCGAATGCCGTCCCCTTGATCATCCAGTCGCTCATGATGTTGCATAAGTGGTCTGGCGTCGCGAGGATCGGGAGGCATCTTGCTGAAATCCTTTCCCACCCGAAGTTGAAGTCGCTGCGGTATTGTGAAGTCTAGTTCGACCTCCTGACCAAAAGCTTGTTTTGCTAAGTCACTTACCGCCTGGGTTGCTGGGTGCCCAGATCTGTAGAGCATTTGGAGAAGCGACGAGGCCTGCCAGTTGTGTGAAAGACTCTCGCCTTCTCGGACGAGTTGTAGACGGGCCTCCGTTGTTAGAAAAGCCACCATTGCTCGCCCGAACTGTTCTGCAAAAAATCTCTCGAAGTGACCAGTTTGCTGAGAGAACTGCTGCTCGTGCGAGTATGGCCATCCACCGCCATGTGAAATACTATGTTCTTGGTTGAGTTCCGAGTTGAGCACCCTAAACGTCCAATTCCCATTTGTATCTTGATACCGCTCAATGTCGTACGATTGACGCAGGTCAGCGAGGGTTGCTGGATAGTTCACATCGACCGCTGACACGACTATGCCAGCGGGACGATTTGACGCTGTTGTGTGAGCCGCGATCTCTTTGAGTATGCGACTCTTGCCTGCATTATTTGGACCTACGATCACCATTAGCTTGTTTGGCCGGAATATAGTCCCATCGTTCATTGTGACGCCAAGCAGCTTGTATTGATACTTCTCTACTGTCATGAATTCAGTCTCCACTTAGCCACCTTGCCCGTGAATCCGGTTGCGAAAAAGTGGTCAAATATTTCCACGTTTGGCAATAGCATATTGCTTGTTAGAACAGTCGCGGAAACACGGATTTCCTAATCCAAAATCCCCACTCGTCGCCGCGCCAGCAGCCGGAACGTCTGCGCGATGGTCTTTTTCACCGGCATCTTGGTCGCGCCGGGTTTGCGGTCGTAGCGCAGAATCATCGGCGCTTCATTCACCACTGCGCCGACCAGGTGCATCTTGATCAGGATGTCCACCATGCAGGCGAAGCCGCGCTCGATAAACAGCGCGGCGCCAAAGCGCTCGAAGGCGGCGCGCAGCGTGCCGGCGCGATAGGCGCGATAACCGCATGAGTAATCTCGCGCGCCGGGGATGGGGTAGACCACTTGGAACAACAGGCTCAACCCTTTGCTCAGCACCTGCCGATACCACGGGATGCCGACCATGCGCGCGCCGTTCTGGTAGCGCGAGGCGATCACCAGGTTATTGCCTTCCTCGATCATCTGCGCCATGCGCGGCATCAGGCCGGGCAGGTGCGTATCGTCGGAGTCCATGGTGAAGATGATGTCGTCGCCGCTGGTGGACCGCGCCAACGCGCCAGTCAGGCCGGTCTTGATCGCCTCGCCCAGCCCTTTGTTCACCGCGTGGCTGATGATCTCGCAATGCAGGCAGTGAGCATCCGCAGCGACGCGGGCCACATCGGGCGTGCCATCCTTGCTGCCATCGTCGGCCACGATCACGCGCAGTGGGTCATGCCGGAAGTGGCGATTGGACGTGTCGGCGAGGCGGGCGAGCAAACGCGGCAGAGCTTCGGCTTCGTTGTAGGCGGGCAGGACGACGAAGATCACGGTGAGTTGCAAATGTTATCATCGCGCGCGTGACCGTCCCCAACCGCGCGCGCCTGTTGGCTATGGCGTGCTGCTTGATCGCGCTGGCGCTGAGTGCATGGGCCTTGGACGCGCGCAGCCTGTGGGGTGATGAAGCGTTCTCCGTATGGGCCAGCAAGCAACCGGCGCTCACACTCCTGGCCGGGCTGGATGCCCAACCCCCGCTGTATCACTGGCTGTTGGCGCTGGCGCGCGAGCTGTGGGGCGAGTCGGTCTTTGCCATTCGCTATTTGTCGGTGTTCTGCGGCGTGCTGCTGGTGGCGGTGGGCGCGCGGCTTGGCCGTGAGTTAGGCGGGGAGCAGGTTTCGGTTCTCACGGCGTTCATTCTCGCCACCTCGCCCATCCTGATCTACTTCGAGCAGGAAGCGCGCATGTATGCCTTGGCCGCGTTACTGGCGGGTGGGGCGATGCTGTGCACGATTTACGTTTTGCGTTTTACGGCCTACGAACCATCGCAAAACGCAAAGCGCAAAACGCATCTTGTTGGCTACGCCCTTCTGTCCATCGCCTCGCTTTTCACGCACTTCTACACCGTCGGCGTGCTGGCGGTGAACTCGATTGTGCTGGGCATCGCGGCGTTGCGCTCGCGTGATGTGCGCCGCATGGTCGAGTGGGCCATTGCTCACGGTGCGATTGCGCTTGTGTTCGGTGGGTGGTTCTTTGGCCTGCAATCGCGCTACGTGTCGCGCGCCACCTCGGCGCGTTCGCGCATCGTGCCCATGCCAGAGGAGATCGTCAGAAACATCGGTCATGGGCTGAACGGTCTGATCTTTGGCATGCGGGCCGACCCAGCCACGACTGCGTTGGCCATCGCGCTGTTCATCGCCGCGCTGCTTGGGGTGATTGGCTATTGGCGGCGCGGCAAGCGCACTGCGGCTGCCCTGATCGTGGGGTGGGTGTTCACCTCGCTGATCGTGGTGCTGCTCACCGCCGGGCCGTCCGGCGTGGTCAACGACTTCAACCCGCGCTACTTCCTGTTCGCGCTTCTGCCGCTGGCATTGGCGGCATCCGGTTGGTTATTGGTCATTGGTAATTGGGGAGCGAGACGCGCAAACTTGCCAATGACCAATTACCAATTACCAATTACCGCGTTGGTTGTCTTCGCCATCGCCCTGCCCGGCCTGACTGCGCTGTTCGATCCGTCTTGGGCCAAGAGCCGCTATGCCGCGCTGGTGGATGCGATTCGTGAGCGCGCCCGGCCAGGAGATGGCGTCGTGCTGGTCAACAGCGACCAATTCCCGCTAATTGATTTTTACGGTCAGGCCGCGCCGCCGATGTTGATCGTGCCCAACGGACAACTCAGCAGCGATGCTCCAGGGGTGCAAAAGAAGTTCGATGACTTCGCCCGCGACAAGCGCCGCGTCTGGTTGGTGAACTACGGCTGGGCACAGGCATTGCAACCGCGCTCGGTCGTCGAGCAACAGTTGAACGCATCCGCGGTGCGTACATATTCGCAGGGTTTTCAGGATGCCTCGCTGGCGTTGTATGACTTTGACCGCGTCGTGGAAGACGCGAACGCCACTCTGACGCAGCACTACGCAAAGTTTGGTGACCAGATTGCGTTGGTCGGCGTGCGCCAGCGCGCCAAGACCTACTTTCCCGGCGACCCCATCACGCTCGACCTGATCTGGCGAGCCGAACAAAAACCCGTGGCCGACTACACCGTGTTCATGCATCTGCGCCGCGCCGGCGACGGCGGCCAGATCGCAGCGTTCGACAGCCCGCCCGTGAATGGGTCGTTGCCTACATCATCGTGGTCGCAGGGGCAAGTCATCACCGACACGCGGGCCATTCAAATCCCCGCCGACGCCGCACCCGGCAATTACAACGTCATCGTCGGGTTGTATCAATATCCGTCGTTCGAACGCTTGCAATTGTCAGCGCCGGGCGAAACAGAGTGGATCGTCAACCAGGTGACGATTGAGCAGCCATAAGATCGCCTTCATCGCATGCCGTTTTCACCGCCGTTTTTTAGCCAGATGAAACGCCTCGTTGTGGCGATATGCTGTCTCGTCATCGGCCTGATGCCGCTCACGGCGACGGCCACGGCGACGGCGCAAACAGCGGTGGCGACTGAGTGGGCGCACCGCCGCGCCATCACGGTGACGAACCCCAACGACGTCGAGTTGCGCGACTTCCAGGTCAAAGTCACGCTGGACGAGACCAACTTCGACTTTGATCGCACCCAGCCCGATGGCGGCGACCTTCGTTTTACGGACCAGTCGGGGACAAAATACATCCCACACTGGACTGAACGTTTTGATTCCCAGGCGAAGCAAGCCACGATTTGGGTGAAGGCTCCCTCTCTCCCTCCGTCCGGAGTGCAGACGATCTACGCCTACTACGGCAACGACCAAGCCGAAGACCTGTCGAGCGGGCGGCGCACGTTCGAGATGTTCGATGACTTTGGCCAACCCGGCCTGGGCTATTTCGCCTTCGGCGAGCCGACCACGATCATGACTAAGACCCTGGCGTGGGAGACACAAGCGCCGCACACGCTTAGCGTGGTCGAGCTCAACCGTGAAGGCTATCGCTACTGGGGCTATTACGGTTTGGCCGATTGCGGCGGCATTGGCATCGCCCGCAGCAACGACCTGCTGACTTGGGACAAGCTGCCCGAGCCGTTGCTGAACAAGGACGGCGAGCGCTGGCCGAGCGCGCTCAGGGTTGGCGAGACGACCTACATGATCTACGACCGCGATCACTGCGGCACCAGCCATCTCGTCCTGCGCAAGAGTAAAAACGGCCTGACGTTCGACCCGGAATACAAAACGATTGTGGCTCTGGAACAGGGCGTGCGCAACCAGAACCCGGCCCTGTTTCAAGACCCCAACACCGGCAAGTTCCATCTGTATTGGTTTCGTGGCGGCGCGGAGGCAGGCTTCTGGCAGATCAAGATGCGCAGCGCTGACGCGGTGGAAGGCCTGGCCGACCCGGCCAGCGAGCGCGTGTTGTTGGACGAGCCGTATGAATTGGCCGCGCCCAACATGATGTTCCGCGACGGCCATTACTTTCTCTCGACCGAGGTCAACGAGAACGCATGGAAGACCAAGATTTATGCTGGGACGTCGCCCGAAGGCCCGTTCGCGCCGCTGCCGGATGCGCCGCAACTGAGTGACAACCAGGCCTGCCTGTTCCAACACCCCATTGGCGACCTGATGCATGGCTACATCTGCAAGATCGTCGGCACGGATTGGGTGCTCAACCACCGCGCGGCCAACCTGGGCAACGGCCGCCTGGCACAGCGCGTGCTCGACAGGGGCGTGTGGACGCCAACGGGCGGCGATTGGCTGCCCGCGGAATACGGGGATGCATTCTCGGCCGGGATCGTGCTCAGCGCCACGAACCAAGGCCTGCTGAGAACGGCGCTGTCCGGGAGTGACTATGTGTTCGAGGCGCACGGCCGACTGACGGATGTGAACGCCAAATGGGGGCTGGCCTTCCGCGTTCAAGACGAGCGCAATATGTATCTGCTCGAAGTCGAGCGCTTCGTCAACGGCGGGAGCTACATCCGGCTGTATAGCATTGTGGAGGGTCAGATGCACAACGAATTGGGCGGTATGTCCCTGCCCGATGACGATGCTTTGGCCTGGACGACGCTCTCCGTCGCCGCCCGCGGCAACGAATTCACGATCACGCGAGGCGGGCGGGCCCAAGCCACGATTGTTGACCCAGACTCACTTTTCATGTCCGGCCACAGTGGCCTGTGGGTGGATGGCAACGCCCAGTTCGATGATGTTCGCTGGCGCAAATATGCGCCGCAGGAGCCGACGACCGTGGTCGGCCCACGCGAGGATTGCCCGGCAACCCAAGACGCGCGAGGCGCGTGGTTCAGCATGGCCCGTGCCGCGCCTGTGTTCGTGGCCGGCTCTGCTACTACGTCTCCTGCCAAAGCGCCCAATCCTCTAGCCAATAGCCCGTGGCTCGTGGCGATGGCTGCGTTGACCACCGTGATTGCGCTTGGTATCGTGATTGCCGGGTTTGCGCGCAACCGCATCCGGGGATAATTTTGATCCCAGCATGGAAGAGCACAACGGCATCGCAACGCTACCCTTGCCCAACGCCGAACCTCCCGCAGGTCTGTGGCCCGAATTGGTCGTCAACGGTGTCGAGCGCATCCACAACCACGCTGTCTCGCCCAATGGCAAACGCGTCGCGTTTTATCGCGACCGCAATGGCCACAGTGACCTCTATAGGATTGATATTGAGCCAGCAAGCGGAAGCGGGCCGAACTGGCCCAAGCGGCTGACCTTCGAGCGCCCGTTTGTCAATTGGTGGGAAGATGAGCCGCCCGCCTGGACGCCCGATGGCAAGCATCTGGTCTACGGCGCATACGCCGACGACGTGAGCAACCTGTATGCCGTGCCGGCCGAGGGTGGCCAGCCGCGCCAACTGACTGAGCTGCATTACGACGCCGCCGAGCCGGCCATTTCGCCCGACGGCGCGTTCGTCGCCTTTAGCACGTATCACGGTGATGCGTCGCAGATTGCCATGGTCCCGTTCGATGGTGGGTGGGTGACCGGGCTGACCAGCGGCAGCGACGAGTGCGACTCACCCGTCTGGATGCCCGACGGCGCGCGCATCTTGTTTTGCGCCTCGCCCCAGCATCAGGTCAAGCAGACGGATATTTATTCCATCGTGCCCGGCGAACAGCCGGTCTGCCTGACCCCCGCCGACGGCGCGCAGTATTGGTCGCCATTGCCGTCGCCCGATGGGGCGTGCATCGCTCTGCTGTGCAACCGCAGCGGCTACGACGAGGTGTGGCTGATGTCGCCCGATGGATCGGCGCTGACCCAGCTTTCGCACATCGGCCAGGACGTCGAAGATTTCACTTGGGATGCGGACGGGAAGCGTATAGTGCTCATTGGCAGCGAGCAAGGGAGCGACCCGCTGTACGTTATTACCATTTCCACTGGCGAAGCGATTCGTTTAAGGAGGCCCGCAGGCAATCACAGTTCACCCCGATGGGTACAAGGCACCAATGCGCTCGTAGTCGGTTTCGATAGCCCCAGCCAACCGCCTGATCTTCATTTATGCGATGGCAGCACGGGCGACGGTGTAGCGCTGACCAGCAGCGCGCCACCGGCGTTGCAGCATTTCCCATTTGTCACACCCAATCATGTTGAGTTTGCCAGTGCAGACGGCTGGTTGATCCCGGGATTTCTGTATCAACCGCATACGTCAGACGGGGACGGGGATAGGGATGGAGTAGACAGTTATGGACGAGCGGGGATTGTGTTTCCCCACGGCGGCCCGACAGCGCAATACGATCTGGCCTGGGACCCGGTGCGGCAATACTTTGTTGCGAAAGGCTATGTTATTCTTTGCCCAAACTTCCGCGGCTCAACCGGCTATGGCCGATTGTTCAAGGAAGGCAACCTGTTCAACTGGGGTGTGGGTGATCTGCACGATTGTCTGCGCGCGGCCGATATGTTGACCAGTCGGCGTAACGTAAATGCAAAGAGATTGGCAATCTGGGGACAAAGTTACGGCGGATATCTCACCTTGCTGGCATTGACGAAGGATCCGCAATACCGTTTCAGATGCGGTGTATCCTTATACGGCGACAGCCATTTGAAAACGTCCTGGGCGACTGGCGATCACTCCGGGCGGCAGGATTTGGAATGGCAAATGGGCTTGCCGAGTGAGCGCCCCGCCGAATATGAGACAGGCTCTCCATTGAACTACGTGAAAGAGTTGCGTGCGCCGGTGCTGATCATTCATGGCGAACGCGATGCGCGCGTGCACCCCAGCGAATCGGCACAATTCGTGCAGGCCTTGAAACGCGAAGGCAAGCAATTTGAATACAAGACCTATCCCGATGAAGGACATGGCTTTGCCAATTCGGCCAATGCGCTCGACGCGCTCAAGCGCATCGAGCGATTTCTTGATTGGCATTTGATGTAAGTTGTACGTTTTTGCGGCTTGGAACCGCGGACTGGAACCGAAGGAGATGATGAAAATGACAACAGCCAAACCCCGGAGCGCGATGTGGCCGATGACGGCCATCGCGCTGGTTGGCATGCTGGTCTTGACCGCCTGTCTGGGCGGCGCGGCCAAGCCGCCGGAGATCACGATCACGGCGCCCACAGCCGACGTTGCGTTGAACGTCGGCCAGAGCATCGCCATCGTGGGCACGGCCACGGGCGATGCCATTTCGCGCGTGGATGTGATTATTGACGGCACGACCTATGCCACGCTGAACGCGCCGGATAAGTCCAAGGGTGTGCCCAGCTTCCCGATCAACGTGCCGTGGACGCCTTTGGCGGCCGGCACACACGCCATCCAGCTCAAGGCCTATGGCCCGCCGGATGACAAACTGCTCACGCAATCGGAGCCGTTGGTGCTGAATGCCCAGTCTGCATCGGTGCAGGCTACGCCCACGGCTGAGGTTGCTGCACAGCCCACCGAGGCCGCTGCCGCCATACCGACGCAAGCGCCGCCCCAGCCCACAGCTGCCCCCGGCGCGGCCGTGCCCACTGCTGCGCCTGCGGCCGGCAATCAGCCCGCAGCCCCGGCAGCGCCGGCTGCCGACAACGCCGCGCCCAGCCTGAACGTGACGAATGAGTTCGTCAACGTCCGCACTGGGCCGGACACGGCCTACGACAAAGTGGGCGAATTGCGACAGGGCCAGACCGCGCCGGTGAAGGGCAAGAGCGCCGACGGCAAGTGGTGGCAGATTTCGTTCCCCTCCGGCCCGGGTGGCAATGGCTGGGTGATCAACGACTACGTGCAGGCCAACCCGGCCGCTGCCAATGCGCCGGTGGCTGCCGCCCCGCCGCGGCCGACCGCGGCCGTGGTTGCAGCGCCTGCTCAGCCGGCTGCGCCCGCGCCCGTCCTGGTGCCGCTGGTGACTGCGGCCCCGCCGCAGGTTGCACCTG
>Ga0224722_1000018_pt1 | contig 83876 bp, 90 predicted proteins | sample Balambano_FR1_Me_FD_161646 | JGI IMG/M metagenome (GOLD analysis project Ga0224722, IMG submission 161646) | Freshwater sediment microbial communities from Lake Towuti, South Sulawesi, Indonesia - Balambano_FR1_MetaG | ecosystem: Environmental > Aquatic > Freshwater > Lake > Sediment | place...
GCGTCGGCAAGTTCGGGGTTGCCATTGGCGGCGGTGGGGGGGGCTGCAATATCCATAGGGCCCGATTTAGGTTGATTTGCGCAGGCGTCCAATGGTTAGGTTTGCGCGATGGCGCGATTGTTGATCTTCGGCCTTGGCTACACCGCCGGACGCATTGCCGCCGCGATGCGCACGCGCGGGTGGGAGGTGCGGGCGACGGGCCGCGCGGGTGACATCGCCTTTGCCGACCGCGACGCGGTGCTCGCCGCGCTGGGCGAGGCGAGCCATGTGCTGTCCTCGGTTCCGCCCGACCGGACGACCGGCAGCGAACCGGTGCTGGACAGCTATGGCGAAGCCTTGAAGGGCAACACGGCAGAAGGAGCGCTGTTCTACCTCTCCTCCACCGGCGTCTACGGCGACCGCGCGGGTGCGTGGGTCGACGAGGCGACACCCACCATCGCCCAATCCGGGGAAGGCCGCCGCAACGCCCGCGCCGAGGCCGATCTGGCATGGCTCAAAATGGGTGCGCGGGTGTTTCGCCTGCCCGGCATCTACGGGCCGGGCCGCTCGGCGCTCGACCGCGTGCGCGAGGGCAAGGCGCGGCGGATCGCGCTGCCCGAGACAGGGCCGCATCAGGTGTTCAGCCGGGTGCATGTCGATGACATCGCCAGCGCGGTGGCGGCGGCGATGGCAGGGGGTGCGCCGCCGGGGGCGTATAATCTGAGCGATGACCTGCCGTGCAGCGGCAACGAAGTGACGGAACACGCCTGCCGCCTGCTCGGCCTGCCGCTCCCGCCCCTCGAACGGCTGGAGGAAGCGGGCCTCTCCGAGATGGCGCGCGGCTTCTACATGGAGAACCGCCGGGTCGCCAACGGCAAGGCCAAGCGGGTGCTGGGGTGGCAGCCGCGCTATCCGACCTATGTGGAAGGGCTGGCGGCGCTGCTGTAGTTTTTCACACAAAGGCACAAAGACACAAGGATGTCTCGCCTTGCCCGAAAGGCATCATCCAAAATCGAGGTCGGCTTAGCAAAGCGCCCGCGGCGGCCACCCTTGCTCTTTGTGGCTTTGTGGCTTTGTGTGAACCCTGTCACTTCTTCTGCCGCGACCGGAGCGCCAGCCCCATGCCCGCGAGTGCCAGCGCCATGCCGGTGGCCGAAAGCGCATCCCACACAAACCCCTCGAACAGGGTCGAAAGCCCCATCGCCACGCACACTGTAACGATCCCGTTATAGGCCGTCCGCCCCGCGCCGATCTCGCGCACCAGATTGTAATGCAACGGAAAGGTCACCACAGAACCGATAATCGCAAGATAGGCGGTGCCCGCCCAGAAGCTCCACGCCCCCGGCAGCGGCGGCGGTCCGGCGGTCGCCAGCGCATAGACGAGGTCGAAACCGGTTCCATAAAGCATCGCCCAGGCGAGCAGGCTGACCATCGGCACTGCGCGCCCGGTGGGGTTGGCCTGCACCACATTGGCGATCGAAGCGGCCAGCATCCCGCCGACGGCGAGCACGATCCCGAGCGCGACATCGCCGCCAAGCGGGGCGGCGTTCCATTCGTGCACCAGCAGCAGGCCGACCCCGACGATCGCGACGAGGCTGCCGGTCACGAAGCCGCCCTGCACCCGCTCGCCAATGAACACCCGCGCGAAGACTGCGTTGGGCACCATCAGCAGCGCGAACATCACTGCGACAATCCCCGAGGTTATGTGCTGCTCGGCGTGGTAGACGAACAGGATATTGCCGCTGAACTGCGCGATCCCGACGCCAAGCGCAAGACTGTGTTCGGCCCGGTTCAGACGCAGCCGGTTGCCCATCGCCAGCGCCAGCGCGAACAGCGCCGGGGTCGCCAGCGCAAAGCGGTAGAACACTCCCCAGGCCGCTGGCACCCCGGCGATCTGCCCGGTAATCACGAACCAGGTCGAGCCCCAGATCGTGCCGGTCAGCAGGAACGGGAGCAGCACCCGCGCGCTGAGCATCGCCGGGGCGGGTGAAGCGCTCACAGCGCGGCAATCGCCTGGCCGAGCGCCTCGGCATCCTCGGGGCGGGTATTCCACGCGGTGACGAAGCGCGCCGAAGCCGCGCCCCAGTCGTAGAAGGCGAAATCCTGCGCGCGCAATGCGCCGCGCTCGGCCTCGCTCAGGCGGACGAACACCTCGTTCGCCTCTACCGGGTGCAGCAGCCGCGCGCCGCACCCGGTCGCCACCGCCTGCGCAGCGGCGTTGGCATGGGCGGCATTGGCGAGCCACAGGCCATCGTCCAGCATCGCGAGGATCTGCGCGGCGAGATACCGCCCCTTGCATTGCAGGTGCCCGGCGCGCTTGCGGCGGTAGCGGACTTCGGCGGCGCGCTCGGGATTGAACAGCACCACGGCCTCCGCGCTCATCGCGCCGTTCTTGATGAAGCCGAAGGCGAGGGTGTCGACCGGGCCGCTGGCGGCACGCGCGGCATCATTGGGCGAACCGCCGAGGAAGGCTGCTGCATTGGCGAAGCGCGCGCCGTCCATGTGGAGGCCGAGGCGGCGCGCGCGGGCAAAGGCGCCCAGCGCCGCCAGCTCGTCGGGGCGATAGGTCCGGCCATATTCGGAAGCCTGCGTCAGCGAGACCGCGTGCGGCTGCACCTGGTGGACATCGTCGCGGACAGGCCCGATCAGCGCCGCGATGGCATCGGGGGTCAGCAGCGCCCCCTCTCCTTCGGCCAGCATAAGCTTGGCGCCGTGGAGGAAAAAGCCCGGTGCGCCGCCTTCATCGACCTCGATATGCGCCTCGCGGTGGCACACCACGGCACCGTGCGGCTGGACCATCGTGCCCAGCGCGAGGCAATTCGCCGCCGTCCCGGTCGCCGTCCAAAGCGCCGCACATTCGCGCCCGAACAGGTCCGAAAAGCGCGCATCGAGCTCGGCTGAAAGCGCATCGCCGTCGTAGGGATTGTCGGGGGCATCGGCCGCAGCCATCGCCGCCCACACCCGGGGGTGGACGGCGGCGGCATTGTCGGACAGGAAGGGCCGGAACAAAGTCATCGGTCAAGGCCTCTAGCCGGACATTCGGGCATGGCAAGCAGGAGCATCACGCGGTGGACACGAAGCGCGCAAGGCTGACAATCACCCATCACGTCCAGGGGCAGGGCGGACGTTATGTCGCCGCGCTCGAAGGAGCGAGCGAGACCGGCTATCTCGAATGGGAGCCGGGCGGCGAGGATGGCGGCGTGCCGGTGCGCATCGCCGCCCACACCATCGTGCCGCAGGCGATCGACGGGCGCGGGGTGGCCGCCGCCCTCGTTGAACGGCTGATCGAGGATGCGCAGCGCCAAGGCTTCAGGATCCGCCCCGATTGTTCCTACGTTGCGCGCAAGTTCGCGGAAAACCCCGGCTGGGCGTCGCTAAGGGCGTGATCGCGCGCCGGCTCGGCCCCGCCCTCGATCCGCGAATAATCGGTCGCCGCGATCGTTGACAGCAGCCGGGCCCGCACAGCCCGGGCTTCGGCCAGCGGAATGCCGGCGAAGGCAAAGGTGCCGCCCGCCAGCCCAAGGTGAAGCGTTGCATAGCCGCGCAGCCGCGCCATCGGCCCCTGCGCCAGCTCGACCGAATGCAGCTTGACCCGGGTCGCGATGCTGGTGCTGGGCGCGAACAGCCCGGTGGTCATGAACACCTGCTCGGGATCGAGCGCCAAGCGCCGGAACTCCCAAGCGTAAAGGTTGGCCGCGACCATCACCACCGCAAGGCCGAGCGGGATCAGGGCAAAGCCGGGCGGCGCGAACAGGGCGACCGGGATTGCCAGCAGCGCGAACGCCGCCGCCTCCAGCGCTGCGGCATCGGTGCGATGCCTGGTGCTGGCGCGCTGCCACTTCGTTTCCTCGTCGGGCAGCCGGAACCCCGCCGCGCCTACCACCGGAGCGAGCTCGTCCATCTGCGCGAAGGGCACGACCACGTGGCTTTCGCCCGCATCATCCTGTGCAAGGCTGACGAAGCGCAGCGAATGCCACCCGAAACGGTAGCGCAGCATCCCGGTGCCGATCACCAGCGCTTGCACCCGGTGCACCGGCATCACCACATCGGTGCGGGTCAGCAGACCGCGCTGGCGCCGGAACCCGCGGGCCGAACGGGTGAGCGTGAAGCCCCAGTCGCGCAGCACGGTGCGCACGATCCCGGTCGTCATGCCGATCAGCACCAGCGCCGCCACGCCAGCGAAAGCACCGGCAGCCTGCGCATTGGGCCCGATCGCGGCAAGCGTGCTGCCCTGTTCCTCGAACCACACCCGCCACAGATCGACGTTCCAGATGTCGGCCCCGATCAAGTTGTCGGCATATTGGAGCAGACCGCCGAGCACCGCGAACACCGCGAGCGAGAACTCGAACAGGCCGAAGGTCAAGAGCCGCCGCGTGGTCATCGCGAACAGCATCGTGTCGGCGGGCGCGGCCTCGTGTGGTGCCTCGCCGCGCGCGTCGGGGGTGCGCGCGGGATCATCATCGCGCCGTTCGCGCACCAGCTGGCGCAGGCGTTCGGCCTCGGGCGCGGCGAGATATTCGAGCGTCAGATCATCGCTGCCCCCGGCCCCGGTCTCGAACTTGACCGCGACCAGCCCGAACAGACGCGGCAGCGGCTTGGCCGCAAGGCTGACGTCCTGAATGCGTTCGTAAGGCACCGAGCGCGCGGACCGGCTGAAAATCCCGCTTTCGACCCGGATGTCCTGATCGCCGACGGTGTAGGTGGTCCGGCGCCAGCCGAAATAGCTGAACGCCGAGCCGATGATGGTCGCCGCGATCCCCACTCCCAGCCCGATCAGCAGCCCCGACCCGCCGATCCCGGTGCCCAGCGCCGCCGCCACCGCCGGGAAGATTGCATTCTGCACCGCGCCGATCGCGCCGATCGCGACGCTGAGCGGCGCGGTGCGCTGCGCGGTGCTCACATGCTCTCCCGGCGGATATGGGCGCGGATCTCCTCGCGCATCTCGCGCGCCAGCGGTTCGCCGAGCCCGGGCAGCGATATGCTGGCATTGTGGTTGCCCGCGGTGTGCAGCGTCAGCGTGGCGATCCCGAACAGCCGGTCGATCGGGCCCTGATCGACATCGATGTGCTGGACCCGCCCGAACGGCACCACCGTATCCGACCGGAACAGCAGCCCGCGCACCACCCGCAGCCGGTCGCCGCCAAGCTGGTATCCGCGCGCATTGTAGCGGCTCTGCGGCACCCGGATCACCAGCGCCAGCGCGATCAGCAGCACCGCACCGGCGACCAGCCCGGCAGGCAAAAGCTCCTGATCGGCGAGCCAATATTCGCACACCAGCGCCGCGGTCAGCGCCGGGATCGCGGCGAGCACCGCGTGCAATCGCAGCGCGTGGGCGTAATTGGGGTGCAGACGGGTGAGTTCGCCGTCGTCATCGACGGCTGCATCCGGCGGGCTGGTGGCGGCGAGCGGTTCCATACTGCCTTACATGAGCAACACAGCTTCGCCGCGCAAGCCCTATCGGCGCTGATCGAAGCGCCGCCCGACCAGCGCAGCGGCGATGTTGGTTTTCTGCACGTCGATGCTGCCGCCCGCGATTCCCCAAGCATAGGCATCGCGCAGCCGCTGCTCCATCCCGTAATCCTTGTGATAGCCATATCCGCCCATCACCTGCATTCCCATGGCGGTGACCTCGCGCACGATTTCGTTCGCATAGCATTTGGCAACCGAGCTTTCGTAGACGGTCGGCAGGCCATCGGGCTGGGCGGCGGCATTGGCGGCGGCGCGGTGGATCAGCAGCCGCGCGGCCTCGACCTTCATCGCCATTTCGGCGATCTTCAACTGCACCGCCTGAAACTCGATGATCGGCTTGCCGAAAGCTTCGCGTTCCTGAACGTACTGCGTCGCGGTCTCGAGCGCGGCGGCGGCAACGCCAAGCGACTGGGTCGCATTGCCGCAGCGTTCGAGCCCGAAGGCGCTCATCAGCTTGCCGAACCCGCCCGCGCCGATGATCACGTTGCCGGCCGGCACCCGCACATCCTCGATCGCGTAGTCGGCAGTGGCGATCCCGCGAAAACCCATCAGTTCCTCGCGCTTGCCGAAAGTCACGCCCGGCAGTTCCTTCTCCAGCAGGATCGCGCCGATGCCTCTGGCGCCGGGTTCATCGGAAAAGCGGCAATAGGTGACGTAATAGTCCGAATGCCCGCCGCCGCTGGTCCAGCGTTTATAGCCGTTCACGATGTAATGGTTGCCATCGAGCACGGCGCGGGTTTTGAGATCGGTGAGCGCGGTGCCGGCGTCCGGTTCGGACATCGACACCGCCACCACCTTCTCGCCGCGGATCACTTCGGGAAGGATGCGCGCCTTCATCTCGGGCGAGCCGAAGCGTTCGATGGTGCGCACCGGGCCGACCAGCGCCTCGAACACCGGAAAGGCGACCGCATTGGAGATCTGCGCGAATTCCTCGAGCACCAGCAGCGCCTCGACATGGCCAAGGCCCAGCCCGCCATATTCGGCCGGCAGATTGACCCCCAGAAACCCCATTTCGCCATAGGCACGCAGCATGTCGTGGGGGACAGGGTAGTCCCTGGCTTCCATGTCGCGGGCAAGCGCGGGCAGTTCGGCGCGGGCAAAGCGGCGGGCGGCCTGCTGCAGCTCGCGCTGGTCGTCGGTCAGCTGGAAGTTCATCGCGGCTCTCCATTCCTTGTCCCTTTGCCCAAGTCCCCTAGCGCATTTATGAGGCGGGCGGGCAAGCCTTCGCGGCCTAGACCCCGCGTCACGGCAATCCGGGAGAGATGATCATGACCACGCTTCATTCCAGCCTCGGCCCCAACCCGCGCCTGGTGCGCATGTTCATGATCGAAAAGGGGCTGGAGGAGGGGCGCGACTTCACGCGCGTCCACTACGACATCATTTCGGGCGCAAACCGGCAGGATGCCGCCTACATCGCCAAGAACCCGCTCGGCACCACGCCCACGCTCGAACTGGATGACGGCACCTGTCTCACCGAAAGCTGGCCGATCTGCGAATATATCGAGGAACTGCACCCCGCTCCCGACCTGTTCGGCGAAACCCCGGCGCAGCGGGCCGAGGTGCGCAAGTGGGCACGGCTGTTCGATCAGGAGGTGGTGGTGCCGATGACGATGGGCTTCCGCGCCGGAGCGGGCCGCCCGATGTTCGCCCCGCGCATGGCGGTGGTTTCGAGCGAAGCCGGGGCCGAACTCGCGGCGATGGCTGACGAGAAGTGGCGGATGTTCGATGCGTTTCTCGGGGCTGGCGACCATTTCGCGCTGGGCCGCTTCAGCTTCGCCGACCTTCTGGTGTTCGCCTTCGCCAATTTCGGCTTCACCGTGGGATGGAAGCTGCCCGAAGGCACCGATAACCTTGCGCGGTTTGTCGAAACGCACAACCAGCGGCGCTGCGCGGCGGTCTGGCAAGAGGCGGAATAGTGCCCGGTCTCGGCGGCAAGGTCGCGATCGTCACCGGCTGTGCAAGCGGGATCGGCGCGGCGAGCGTGCGGCGGCTGGTGGCGGACGGCGCGCGGGTGCTCGGCACCGATCTCGATCCGGTGCGCGGCGCGGCCTTGTGTGCTGAGGCCGGCGCGCTGTTTGCCGCGCAGGATGTGTCCGACCGCGCGCAGTGGCCGGTGATCGTGAGCGAGGCGGTGGCGGCGTGCGGGCGGCTCGATATCCTCGTGAACAATGCCGGGATGGTCTCGGGCGCTGGTATCGGCGATATGGACGATGCCGCCATGTTCGCCGCCTGGGACCGGGTGCTGGCGGTCAACCTTTCGGGCACGATGGCTGGCTGCCGCGCGGCGATCGCGGCGATGCGCGTCAATCCGGGCGGGGCGCCGGGAAAACAGGGGGCGGGCGCGATCATCAACATCGCCTCGACCACCGCGATCATGCCGCTTCCCACTGATGTCGGCTATTCGGCGAGCAAGGCGGCGGTGGTCGCGCTGTCGAAATCGGTGGCGACCTGGTGCGCCAAGGCGGGGCTGGCGATCCGCTGCAACACCGTGATCCCCGGCGCGACCCATACCGGCATCCTTGAAGCGACCGAGCAGCAAATGCCGGGCTTTCTCGCCATGGTCGCGAAAACCTCGCCGCTCGGCCGCCTCGCCGATCCGGCGGAGACGGCGGCTGCGATCGCTTTCCTCGCCAGCGACGAATGCCCGTTCATGACCGGCGCCGAGATGCTGGTCGACGGGGCGGCGCTGGCGATCCACCCGGGGTTCTAGCCCGCGCGCATCCGCTCCAGATAGCCGCTCCGCTGCATCTGCGCGGCGGTCCAGGCGAATATCGCCAGCGACAGCGCGCCCGAGGCCAGGCACACCCCGAACACCGCGACTGCCAGCGCGCTCGCGCCGTAGGAGGCAGTGAGCGCATCGCTGAGCGCGCCGATCACCCCGAGCCCGAGGGTCTGGCCGATGAGGTTGTTGAAGAACAGCGCGATCGCCACTGCGAATCCGCGGCTTGCCGGTTCGACCGCGGCCTGGATGCCCGACAGGATCCCGGCCTGGCTGGCGACGTAGATCGCATAGGCAATCCCGAACCAGCCGAGGAAACCCCAGAACCCGCTCGCCGTCAGGCTGAAGCCAAGCGGCACCACGCAGCCAAGGCTTACGACGCCCGGCAGCCAGGCGCGCCAGCGTTCGTCGCGCAAGGTCAGCCAATGGGTGATGTAACCGCCCAAAATCGGGCCCGGAATCCCGCCCAGGAAAAAGGTGAAGCCGAGATAGAGCCCGACCTCGCCGGTCGAGATCGGAAACTGGCGCAGCATCACCGCCGCCATCCAGAAGGCAAGGCCGTAGCCGATCATGATCTGCACCGCCCAGCCGAGCGCGAGGCCCATGAACACCCGGTTGGCGAGCAGGCTGGTGATCGTGCGGCCAACCGGCAGTTGCGCCATGTCGGTCCCCGGCGGCGCATAGCGCCCGCGCAGCGGTTCGCGGATGGTGAGGTAGATCACCGCGCCCAGCACCAGCCCGGGCAGCCCCATCAGGATGAAGGCCCAGCGCCAGTCGAAAATCTCGGCCAACTGCCCGCCGATGATGAGCCCGCCCGCGGTGCCCATGCTGGCGCCGACGGTCAGGAACCCCATCGCCTTGGCAAGCTCGCTGCGGGCGAAGTAATCGGCGACCAGGCTCTGCGAGGAGGGGCCCGAACAGCCCTCGCCCACCCCTACCCCGGTGCGCGCCAGGAACAGCGTCCAGAACCCGGCGGCAAGCCCGCAGACCGCGGTCATGAGGCTCCAGAAGGCCAGCGCGGCGGCAACGATGTTCTTGCGCACCGAACGATCCGCCAGCCGCGCCGCGGGAAAGCCGGCCAGCACATAGACGAGGCTGAAGGCGAGCCCGCCGAGCAGGCCAAGCTCAAAATCGGACAGCGCGAATTCGGCCTTGATGTCCTCGACCAGAATGCCGAACACCAGCCGGTCGGCGACGCTGAACGCGCTCGTAAGCGTCAGCAGACCGAGCACATACCAGCGATAGCCGCCGCCCGGCGCCGCATCGGGCCCCTCAGTGGTGGGGGCGGGCGTAAAGGCCATTGTCCACCGGGATCGTCAGGCCGTTGAGGAACCGCGCTTCGTCCGAGGCCAGGAACAGCACGCAGGCCGCCACATCGCGCGGATGGCCGAGCGCATTGGCATCGAGCGGGCCGTCGGGGATCTCCATCGGAGCCTGCCCGGTGCGGCCCGACACGCCCATCACCATCGGCGTTTCGATCCCGCCCGGTGCCAGCGCGTTGACGCGCACGCCATAACCCCGGTCCTGAAAATCGACCGCGAGCGCCCGGGTCATCCCCGCGATCGCCGACTTGGCGGCGGCATAGGCGGGGATATTGCCATAGCCCATAAGCGCCGCGGTCGATGCCATGTTGATCATAGAGGACCCGCCCCCGCCGACATTTTCATGGCGGTGCTTCATCAGCGGCAGCGCGTGCTTGCAGCCGAAGAAGGTGCCCATCACGTGAATATCGAGATGCAGGCGGAAATGCGCGGTCGAGCAGTCCTCGATGCTCTCGAAGATCACGTTGCCTGCATTGTTGACGAGAATATCGAGCCCGCCGTGGCGCTCGCCGATGGCGCGGATCACCTCGGCCCACTGGGCTTCGTCGGTGACATCGAGCGGCATGGCATCGCCGCCGAACTCGGCCGCGACCTGATGCGCGAGTTCGGCGTCGCGGTCGGTGACGATCACGCTCGCCCCTTCGCGCGCCAGCAATTCGCAATCGGCCTTGCCCAGCCCCATCGCCCCGCCCGTCACGAGCGCCACCTTGCCCGCTACGCGTCCTGCCATCCGCTCTCTCCCAAGTGCGTTGTTTTGTCACGCGAGCCTACCGGGCGATGGCCCCGCCGCCACTGTCGAAAGCGCGCATGGGCGCAAGGCGGGCAACCTCGCACTAGTCGCAGTCGCCGCCGCCGCGGCTTGGCGCCTATCCTGCCCGCAAGGAGATGCGGCGATGATGGACGACAACGAGATCGCGCAGCTGAAGGCGCTGATGGAGTGGGAAGGCGCGCGCACCGCGCCGCCCGAAGGCTTCCCCCGCCTGCCCGACATGCCCGCGGGACGCTACACGTCGCCCGAATATTTCGCGCTCGAACAGCAGCACGTGTTCCGCAAGAGCTGGCTGTTTGCCGGGCACCTCGACGAAATCCCCGAACCGGGGTGCTACATGCGCTGGCACAACGCCGGCGATCCGATCGTGATCGTGCACGGCATGGATGGCGAGGTGCGCGCCTTCAACAACACCTGCCGTCACCGCGGCGCGCCGGTGGTGACTGCAGATCGCGGCAAGTCCAGCCGGCTGATGTGCAGCTATCACAACTGGACCTACAAGACCGACGGGAGCCTTGTGGGGGTGCCCGAACGGCGCGATTTTCCGGTCGATTTCGACATGTCGTGCCGCGGGCTTCTGCCGGTGCGCTGCGAATTGTTCGGCAAGGTGATCTTCGTCAATTTCGACATGGAGGCGATGCCGCTGCTCGACTGGCTCGGCCCGCTGGCGCGCGAATGGGAAGAATTCGCGTTTGACCGGATCCGCCTTGCCGCGCGCCACAGCATCGATCTCAAATGCAACTGGAAGGTCGCGATGGAGGCCAACATGGAGGTCTACCATGTGCCCTATATCCATCCTTCGACGGTCGCAGAGTTTGTCGATTCGCGGCGCAATCTCAATATTTTCTACCCCAATGGCCACGCCCGGATGCTGGCCCCTGCTCCGCCCGACACCAACCGCCAGCACGCCCGCGGGATCGACAGCCCGCCGGGCTGGCAGCAGATTGAAAGCGTGGGCGAACTGGGCCGCACCAGCACCCAGAGCTACACCCTGTTTCCCAATTGGGTTTCGCCCTTGTCCAACTACTTCGTGCCGCCGCTGCTGTTCTGGCCGACCTCGCTCACCACCACCCGGCTCGAACTGGTGACGATGGCGCTGGCATGGGACGATGATGCCCCCGCGCCCGATCTGTGGACCTTGCCCGATCCCGACCAGCCGGGCGCGCGGCTGATCAGTCCGGTGATCCTCGAAGACACCCAGTTCGGCGAGGCGATCCAGCAATCGATGCAGTCGGCTGCCTTCCGGTCGGTGCCGCTGTCCTATCAGGAGGCGCGGATCTATTCGTTCCACCAGAGCCTCGATGCGATGATCGGGATCGCCGATGTGCCCGCACACCTCAGGGTCGAACAGGTGATCGGCCCCGAATGGGTGTGGCCCAACGATCCGCGCGTCGCGCAGATGAAAGCAGACCGACTGCACCCGCGCGAGGCGGCCGAGTGACGTTACGTCACGGCGCTTTGAACCGCCATTGTGACGATAATGTCGCACTTTGGCGCGCAGCCTATCGCTTTTGCTGATGGCGCAGCGAGGGCGGCTCCATACACATCGCAGGCATACCGAAAGGCGCGAAAAAATCGCGTCACGGGTTGGGGAACCAGAGGCGCAGCCATGCAGCGGCCTGTAGGGGAGAGAGGAATATGACGACACTTCGTGCCCGAAATGCATCCAGCGCCGACGTGCTGCGGCGTGCGCTCCTGTGCAGTGCCGGCTTCGGCGGTCTGGTGGCGATGCCCGGCGCGGCCTTCGCGCAGGATGCCGAGGTTGCGGCACAGGCCGCCAGCGACGCGGGCGAACGGGTAATCATCGTCCAGGCCCGCCGCCAGAACGAATCCCTCCAGGAAGTCCCCGTCACCGTCACCGCGATCGGTGGCGAGACGCTGCAACGCTACAACATCGACCAGGTCGCCGACATCACCAGCCGGGTGCCGACGCTCAACGTCCAGGTCGGCGGTTCGGGTTCGGGCGGCCAGCTCTCCTTGCGCGGCGTGGGTTCGTCGAACATCTCGGCCGCGTTCGATTCCGCGGTCGCCTTTGAATTCGACGGCGTGGTGGTCTCGACCATGCGCCTCGTGCAGGCCGGGTTCTTCGATGTCGAGCAGGTCGACGTGCTGCGCGGGCCGCAGTCGCTGTTCTTCGGCAAATCGGCGACCGCGGGCGTGCTGTCGCTGCGTTCGGCCAACCCCACTCCGGACTGGGAAGTGGGGATGCGCGCCAACTACGAGTTCGAGGAGAAGGGCTACCTTCTATCGGGCTACATCTCGGGGCCGATCACCGACACGCTGGGCGTGCGCCTTGCCGCGCAGTTCAACGATATCGACGAGTTCCAGATCCTTCAGGATGGCACCCCGGCGGTCAATCAGGAACGCGGGCTCACCGATTTCATCGGGCGCCTGACGCTCGACTGGAACCCGCTCGACCGGTTCCGGGCCAATTTCAAACTGCAATACACCAAGAACGAGAACGACGGCGCGATCGGCACCGCGGAAATCAACTGCGGTCCCAATGGCGTGGCGGATTCGGTGTTCCTTCTTGGCGGCGCAGTACAGATCCCGGCCGGGTACGACTGCAACGCTTTCGATCAGCGCTACTTCCTGCCCGATGCCGCGCCGCAGCTTGCTCCCGGGGTTCCGACCCCGTCGAAGGCGGCGGGCCGCAACGGGGTGCCTTTCGGCGAAACCGAAGTGTGGTTCGGGCGGCTGCAGTTCGATCTCGATCTGTCCGACGCGCTCAAACTGACTTCGGTGACCGGCGTGCTGGACATGGAGGCGGTCGATTTCGACTGCTATGCCTATGGCGGGGTGTTTCCGGGGCCCAACGGCACCATCATCCCGGGCGGGGCCGGCTGTTCGGACCCGATCAACAGCCTTGAGCAATATACCCAGGAACTCCGGCTGACCTCGGATCTCGACGGCGCGTTCAACTTCATGCTCGGCGCGTTTTACGAAGACCGCACCTTCGTTTTCGACACCGCCCAGCAGGGCGTCAACATCTCGTTCCTCGGGCCCGATCCGGTCACCGGCTTCACCTATGACTGGGACAAGATCCACACAACCAAGACCGAGGCGGTGTCGCTGTTCGGCAGCATGATCCTCGACATCACCGACAAGCTCGAATTGTCGGGCGGCCTGCGCTGGACCGATGAAAAGAAGGTCCAGACGATCGCGGTGCCCTACCTCCATACCTTCCTGCAGGGGCCGGGCTTTGTGCAGCCGGGGTTCTTCTCGGGCCCGATCAATTTCGAGGACGACAACCTCTCGCCCGAGGCGACGATCCGGTATCAGGCGAACGATGATTTCAACATCTTCGCCTCGTTCAAAACCGGGTTCAAATCGGGCGGGATCGACAACTCCGCGCTCCCCTCCAACAGCCTCAGCCAGGCGGCGCTGTCGGGCGATTTCAGCGCGCTGATCTACGATTCCGAAGAAGCGATCGGCGGCGAAGTCGGGTTCAAGTCGCAATGGGCGGACCGCAGCTTCACCCTCAACGCCACGGCCTATTACTACGTGTTCAAGGACTTGCAGGTCCAGAACTTCAACGCCGTGACGATCCAGTTCGTGACGAGCAACGCGGGCGAGCTGACCACGAAGGGGATCGATCTCGAAACCCGCTGGAACACCCCTGTGGACGGGCTGAACCTGTCGGCCAACCTGTCCTATCTCGACGCCGAATACACCGACGAATTCCTTCAACCCGGCGGCCAGGGCGGCACGATCGATCTCGAAGGACGGCGCGGCAGCCAGGCACCCAGATGGGCGGGCAACTTCGCGGCCGACTGGGTCATTCCGCTGGGCGACAGTCTCGAACTGTTCCTGTCGGGCAACGCCGCCTACAACGATGGCTACATCACCGACGAGGCGACGCTGAATGACTATGTCCAGCCGAGCTTCTGGCTGCTCGATGCCAACGTCTCGATCGGCCATCCCGACGGCAAGTGGAAGCTGTCGCTGATCGGCCAGAACCTGACCGACGAGATCTTCGTGATCACCAGCGGCGGGCGTCCGTTCCTGCAACCCGGCGTGGGCGACGATTTCGTCATGACCCAGAACCGCGGGCGGCAGCTGTTTGCGGAAGTCAGCTTCCGGTTCTGACCGGTTGCAGCAGGGGAAGTGCGGGGGGCGGGCCAGCGATGGCTCGCCCCCCTTGCTTTTGCCAAAAATGAGCATTGCCGCAGTGCAGCCGAAGGCGGATGGTCGTGGCCTTGGTCAGCGGCCCTGGGAGGAAACACCATGTCACGCGAAACGCTGGTCGCCATGACCCGCAACCTGGTCGCCCACGGCGCGGCCGACACGATGGAATATGCCGACGAGGTGGTGCGCATTCCGGCGCGCGCCTACACCGATCCTGAGCTGTTCGAGACCGAGAAGCAGCGCATCTTCCGGCGCCTGCCGCTGATGGTCGCGCCCAGTTGCGAATTGCCCAACCCCGGCGACTTCAAGGCGATGGACATCTGCGGCGTGCCGCTGCTGCTCTCCCGCCAGAGGGATGGGAGCATGGGCGCCTTCCTCAACATGTGCACCCACCGCGGCAATCCGCTGGCGGCGGGATCGGGCAATGCCAGCCGCTTCACCTGCGGCTATCACGGCTGGACCTTCAAGGCGACGGGCGACCTCATCGGGGTCGCATCCCCGCAGGATTTCGGCGCAGTCGACAAGAGCCAGCACTGTCTGACCAAGTTCCCGGTCTACGAGAGCGCCGGGCTGATCTGGGTGACGCTCGACCCGTATTCGAAACTCGACATTGCCAACTACCTGTGCGGCTACGACGCGCTGCTCAAGGCCTTCGAGTTCGAGGGCTGGACGCTGTTCGCGCAGCGCACGCTGGCGGGCCCGAACTGGAAGACCGCATACGACGGTTATCTCGATTTCTACCACCTCCCGGTGCTCCACAAGGACACTTTCGGGGCAGATTTCTACAACCGCGCCAATTACTTCGCCTTTGGCCCGCACCAGCGCCTTTCGACCCCGTCGCGCTACGCGATCAAGGTGCAGGGCGACGATGATCAGCAGCTGGACCTTGCGGCGATGGCCGACGACCAGCTGCCGCAGGAAGTGCTGGTGCAGGGGGTGTGGACGATCTTCCCGCACATCTCGATCGCCAGTTTCTACGGCGGCGGGCAGCGCGGGGCGATGATCAGCCAGCTGTTCCCGGGCGCGACGGTGGGTGAGAGCACCACCACCCAGTTCTACGTGATGGACAACCAGCCCGAGACCCCGGAGCAGGTCCAGGCCGCGCACGACCAGTTCAATTTCCTCGAAATCGTGGTCCGCGACGAAGACTACGCTACCGGCAAGCGCCAGCAGACCGCGCTCGCCTCAGGGCTCATGAAAGAGGTACTGTTCGGCCGCAACGAGAAAGGCGGGCAGGTCTTCCACCAGTGGGTCGAGCGGCTCGCCAATGCGAGCGACGAGGAGCTGGTGGAGATCTTCGCAGCTGAGCAGCGGCAGGCGGCGGAGTAGGGGTTAGGCGCCGTGTCAAGAGCGCCTGTGATTGGGAATTCCGGTACTTGATCTGAACGTCCGCTTGTGGGTGGTTCTTAGTCGCGACGTAAGGGGAGCGATGTCCTCGCCCCCCTCCCTGATTTACTCTGCCGGTTCGATGACCCGCGTTTCGGCGAAGTGCTTTTCAAAGAACGACAGCACCTTCTCGGGATTGCGGCCGAACCAGTTGTAGCCATCCCGGAAGCGGCGGGTCGTGTCCTCGATCCAGACCATCTCCTTGTCCTCGCTGCCGAGGCGATCGAAGGTGTGCTGCGCATCCTCAGGGTTTTTGGTCCACGCGTCGTCGCGCACCTGCCACATCAGTACAGGCATCTTCACCGCCGGCGCCCAAAGAGCGCCCGACATATCGGCAGCCGGGAAGCCACCAAGCTTGAGCAGTTCGAGATCGATCAACTCCTGGTATTGCGCGATGCCCTGCAACTCGCCGAAAGCCTCGAAGATCGCCGTCATGTTGGGGACCAGCGGGCTGGCCATGCACAGCACGTTCTCGAACAGTTCGGGATGCTTGCTGATGGCGGCATACTGCGACACGCCGCCGAGGCACTGGCTGAACAGCGCGACCTTCATCTGCCCGAGACGGGGGTGCGCATCGACGTATCGCTTGACGCCGATGCAATCCTGCCACTCCCACTGGCCGATACCGGACACGCCGCCGTTGGCGGCACCGCTCTGGCCGTGATTGCGGAAGTCGTAGGTCAGCACGTTGTACCCGGCGTCGGTCAGGTGCTTGTACTGGATCACAAAGTCGATCTCGGAATCATCGAGATTGCTCCACGGTTCTCCAAAATGGCCGGGGAAGCCAGCCCGGCACATCGGCAGGGCGTGGTTGAAGATGATCAGCTTGTCGCTCTCGCTGCCCTTGGCCGGCATATACCACGCCGCAAGCGGCGTGCCATCGGCAGAGGAGATCGTCAGGTCTTCCCAGCCTTCGATGCCGTAGAAATCAGGATCCTTGAAGATGAAGCTGCGCGGCGAGGTCACAAGCGCAGCAAGCGCCTTTACCTTGGCATGGTCATCGGCAGAAATCTCCGACTGCTGTTTGAGAGCCGTCTCCATGCGTTCTTTCGAGATTGAGGTCATTTGAGGTCTCCTTGGTTTTGTTGGCAGCAACGTAGATCATCGCCTTCAATTCGGTTAGACACTGAATCTCACTTGGCCTTATCAATGAGGTGATAAATGAGGCGAGATGACATGGCTGACCTCGCGGCATTTGTCGTCGTTGCCGAGGAGAAGAGCTTCACCCGCGCATCCAAGCGGCTGGGCCTGTCCCAATCGGCATTGAGCCAGATCGTGCGACGGCTCGAACAGCGCCTCGGCTTGCGACTGCTGGCCCGCACGACTCGCAGTGTCGCGCCGACGCAAATCGGCGAGCAGCTTCTTTCGACCCTCGCGCCGATGCTGCGCGATCTGGAGGCGAGTATCGAGGCATTGAGCGAAACCAGAGAAAAGCCCGCCGGGACCATCCGCATCACATCGGTGGAACACGCTGCAAGACAGTTCCTCGTCCCGGCGCTCGCAAGGGTCTTGCCGGACAATCCCGACATCAAGGTCGAGATCGAAGTGGATTATGGCCTCAAGGACATTGTCGCCGCGCATTTCGATGCCGGGGTCAGGCTTGGCGAGCAGGTCGAAAAGGACATGATCGCGGTCCCCATATCGCCGCCGATCCCGATGGCTATTGTCGGCGCTCCTGACTATTTCGCGCGCAATCCCCCTCCAGCCACGCCGCGCGAACTCAGTCGGCACAGGTGCCTCAACTTGCGGATGCCCACCTCAGGCACGTTTTACGAATGGAGGCTATCGAAAGACGGCAAAGCACTCCATGTGCGCCTCGACGGACAATTGGCTTTCAACGCGCTTGGTCCTATCAGGGACGCAGCCTTGGCTGGCCTTGGTATCGCGAACCTGCCGCTGGATCAGGTCGAAGAGTTCCTCGCCTCTGGCCAACTTATTCAGGTTTTTTCCGACTGGAGCGAGCATTTGCCGCCCTATTTTCTCTACTATCCCAACCGGCGCCACGCTTCGGCAGCGTTCCGGCTCGTGATCGAAGGCTTGCGGTGGCGAAGCGTGTAAGCGCAATGTCCGCTCCGGGGTCGCTTGCTGAATGGCGGCAATTTTCCAGCCGTAAGGCAAGACCGCCATCCACACACCCGCCGCCCCGGATCCGATTGGGGGCGGCAGGTGAGGGGGTGGGCCCGAAAAGTTACCCGAACGCGGGACGGTAATTGGTCTCGCCCCATTCTTGCCGTTTGGTCCATTCGCCCATCGTCTCAAGCTTGCCTTCCAGTTCGGGGAAGCGTTCGTAGACGTGGTCCATGTCGACGGCAAAAGGCCGGGTCGGCGCATTGTTGTTGTATTCGTAGAAGTCCTCGATCCCCTTGGCGAAGCTCTCGCGCATTTCCGCGGGCATCCCGTCCCCGGCAGCCTTGACGAGGTAGCGGCCGAACTCGGCGGGGGTGCAGGGATCGTAATTGATGTCCTTGCCCAGCGCCTCGGACAGGCACTGCGTCACCTGCTTGCCGACCAGCCGTTCCGGCCCGCCGATATTGAGCCAGGCGCCCTCCATGTCGGGCCGCTCGAGGCTGGCGAGCATGAAGCGGGCGACATCGTCGAGGCTGATCCAGTTCGCCTCCAGCGCCGGATTGTGAGGGTAGACGTAACGCCCCTCATTGACGATGAAGGGCCGCGCCCAGTTGGTCAGGAGGTTGTCCATGAACAGCACCGAGCCGAACACCGTCCCTGGCGCGCCGCTGCGCCACAGGGCATTGATCCCCGCCGTGTTGCCGGCATAGGTGAAGGCATCGCCGGGCTTGTCGGGTATCCAGCTCGAAGTGTTCCACACCACCCGCTTGACCCCTAGATGGGCTGCGACCTTGCCGACCTCGCCGACCAGATAGGCGCGGTCCGCGCGGGCCTGCAGCGGATGGGTATAGAAGATGTAATCCGATCCTTCGAGCGCAGCGTGGAAGGTCGCAGTGTCATAAAGATCCATCGGGCGCACCTCGACCCGTTCCACCCCCTCGACCGGCGCGCCTTCCAGCGCATCGGGGCGGCGCGAGATCGCACGCACGTCATACCCCGCCGCCAGCGCCTGACGCACCTGCGCAAGACCCTGCCGCCCGCTCGCGCCTATGACAGTTATTAGTGGCATCTGGCTCTCTCCCATGACCATTTGCCACAAGGCTAGGCAAAAGCCGTGCGCACCGCGCCGCGCGATTCTGATAGTCGGACGGGAGAGGTCCATGCCAAAACAGATAGTCGTGCTGGGCAGTGGCGGCGCCGGGCTCACAGCGGCGATCGCCGCGCATGATGCCGGGGCGCAGGTGACGGTGCTGGAGAAGCACGATCAGGTCGGCGGCACCACCGCATGGTCGGGCGGGATGGTGTGGATCCCCGGCAATCCGCACGAGGCGGGGTTGGGCGTCGAGGACAGCCGCGCAAAGGCGCTTAGCTATCTGATGAGCCTGTCGCACGACATGATCCCGCAGGACATAATCGAGGCCTTTCTCGATGCCGGCCCGGCAATGGTGGAGGCGCTGGAGGCGAGCAGCCCGGTCAAGTTCCGCCCGATCCCGGAATTCCCGGATTACCACGCCGAACACCCCGGCGGGATGCCGACCGGCGGACGTTCGCTCGATTGCCCGCTGTTTCCTTTCGCCGAGCTGGGCGAATGGCAGGATCGGGTCACGCGCTCGCCCTACTACCCCGATCCACGCTATTCGATCTTCGATTCGCCGCTGGGCCAGGCACGCCCGGTGCCGCTCGCACCCGAGGAGCTTGACCGCCGGGCCGAGCGTGACGAGCGCGGCAGCGGGCAGGCGCTGATCGGACGGCTGCTGCGCGCCTGCCTCGATCGTGGGATCGAGCCCGTGACCAGCGCGCGGGCCGTGCGCCTGATCCAGCGTGACGGCGCGGTGTGCGGGGTGGAGGTTGAGCGCGATAACGCCACGCAGGACATCGCCGCCGATGCCGTGATCCTCGCAACTGGCGGGTTCGAGTGGGACGAAGACTTGAAGCGCGCCTTCCTGCGCGGGCCGATGACCCACCCGGTCTCGATCCCCACCAACACCGGCGATGGCCTCAGGATGGCGATGCGGGTCGGCGCGCAGCTTGGCAACATGCGCGAAGCGTGGTGGATGCCGGTGCACGAGGTGCCGCGCGAGGACGTCTCGACCGGGGTGGTGCTAGTCGCCGGAGCGCGGGCGCTGCCGCATTCGATCATGGTCAACCGTAAGGCCCGGCGCTTCGTCAACGAGGCGGCGAACTACAACGCCTTCGGCGCCGCCTTCCACGAACAGGACGTCTCCGCCTTCGACTATGCCAACCTGCCCTGCTGGCTGGTGTTCGACCAGACCTATATCGAGCGTTACGGCTTCGGGATGATGGGCGGGGTGCCGGGCGAGGCGCCGCCGCAATGGGTGATGCGCGCCGAGACGCTCACGGGCCTTGCGCAGCGGCTCGACATTCCGGGCGACGCGCTGGAGGCGACCGTGGCGCGCTGGAACGCGATGGTGGCGAAGGGGCGGGACGAGGATTTCCACCGGGGCGAGGCTGCGCACGACATCTGGTGGGGCGATCCCGACAATCGCGGCAGCGTGGCGGCCACCTTGGGCCCGCTTGAGAAAGGCCCCTATTACGCGGTGCAGATCAAGAGCGGCGCGCTCGGCACCAAGGGCGGCCCCAAAACCAATCGCGAGGCGCAGGTGCTCGATGTCGATGGCGCGCCGATCCCCGGGCTCTATGCGGCCGGCAATGTCATGGCGAGCGCGATGGGCATGACTTATGGCGGACCCGGCGGCACGATCGCGCCGGGCATGGTGTTCGGCTGGCTCGCTGGACGTCACGCCGCCGGCCAATCGTTTTTCGCCGGAGAGCCGGCATGAGCGCGCGCTACAACGGCGAGGCCGTGGTCGTCACCGGCGCGGCGGGCGGCATGGGCCGCGCCATCGCGCTGGCCTTTGCCGGAGCGGGCGCGCGGGTGCTCGCCTGCGACGTCAATCCGCAAGGGCTGGCCGAAACGCAGGGGCTGCACACCGGCCCGCTCGGCGCAATCGATACCGCGCTGTGCGACGTGCGCGACGAGGATGCGGTGGCCGAAGCGATCGACCGCGCGGTTGCGGCATCGCAGGTGGGGCGGCTGGCGGTGATGGTCAACAATGCCGCAGTGCTCGGCGCTTGGGTGCCGCTCGCCGAACAGCAGCGCGCAACGCTCGATCTTGTGATCGATGTCAATGTGAAGGGCACGGTGCTGGGCACCAAGCATGCCCTGCGCCACATGATCCCGGCGCGCGGCGGGGTGGTGATCAACATCGCCTCGGTGCAGAGCTTCCGCGTCGCCTACGAAGGTGCGGCGTTCTATGCCGCGAGCAAGGCGGCGGTCGTTTCGCTCACCAGGTCCGCCGCGCTCGAAAACGGCCGACATGGCATCCGCGCGGTCGGAATCGCGCCGGGGCCGATCGACACCCCGATGTTGCGCAGCACCGGCAATGACTGGCCGCCGCCGATCGTCGCCGCCGTGCCGCTCGGCCGGATCGGCGAGGCCGACGAGGTCGGCAGGGTCGCGCTATGGCTGGCCTCGCCGGAGGCCGCCTACATCAGCGGCGCGGTACTACCGGTCGATGGCGGGTGGCTGGCACCATGAGCGGCACCCTTGAAGACCGCGAAGCGATCCGCGACATCCTCGCCGCCTATGCCCATGCGATCGACCGGCGGCGCTGGGGCATGATGGAGCACCTGTTCCACCCCGATGCACAGTTTCGGTTCGGGCTGGTCGCGGGCGACTGGCGCGCATTCGTCGAACAGGCGCGCGCGATCATTGACCCGTGCCTCGCGACCCAGCACCAGCTCGGCCAGACCCTGTTCGGGTTTGAAAGCGCCGAGCTGTGCCACACCGAAACCTACATGACCGCGATGCACACCATCCCGCCGGGCTACCCGATGACCGCGGCCTTCCCGGACAAGGGCATGATCTATTCCGGCATCGTCGCCGGACGCTATGCCGACCGCTTCGAGAAGCGCGGCGGAGAATGGCGCATCGCCCAGCGCACCGGGCTGTATGACTGGCGCGAGTTCCGGGTGGTCGAGGGCGCGGACCTGTCGAACACGCCCGAAGGCGCGGCTGGCTATCACGACGATCGCGATCCTTCCACCGCTGCCGTGCGGCATTGGCTCGGCTAGCTGCGGTTGAAGGCGAACACCCCGCTCATTGTCGCCAGGGCTTCCTCGCCGCGCCAGATCGCGCCCGAGGTATAGGCGGTGCGCCCGCCGATCCGGTCGATCCGCACCCGCGCCTCGAGCCAGTCGCCAAGCCGCGCCCCGGCCAGATAATTGACCGTCAGGGTCACGGTCGAAGGGGAAAGCCGCGGGCGCTCGGCATCGTAGACCGCATGCGAAAGCGCGACATCAGCCAGGGTCGATATGACTCCGCCGTGGGCGGCGTCCTGGTAGTTGATATGGTGCGTGCAGATCAGCAGGCCGACCACGCGCACCGCGGCTTCTGCCGGGCCGAGATAATAGGGCCCGCCGTGATCGAGAAAGCCCGGAGTGAACGCCGCCGGATCGAAGCCTGAAGGTATCGCCATGCGCGCGTCATACCCGCGCGGCAGCGCGCAGTCCCGCTATGAAATCTGTCAATGACAAGCCCCGGGTGCAGCGGTAGTCTTGCACCCATGGGAGAGCAGACAGCGCTGGCGGCAGATTCCTTCTGCGATATCGTGCGCGATCACGCCCGCACGCAGGGGCAGATCGCGGCCTTCACCTTTGGCGATGAGGAAATCACCTTCGCCGAGCTTGACGAGGGTGCGAACCGGGTTGCCAACGGTCTTGCCGCCTTGGGGGTGATGCCGGGCGAACGCGTGGCGTTCCTGGGCAAGAACCATCCGCTCTATTTCGAGGCGCTGCTGGGCGCGGCGCGGATGGGCGCGGTGATGACCTCGGTCAACTGGCGGCTGGCCGCGCCCGAGGTCGCCTACATCCTCGCCAATTGCGAGGCGCGGGTGGTGTTCGTGGGCGAAGGCTTTGCCGACATGATCGCAGCGGTGCGCGGCGATTGCCCGGCGGTCGAACTGGTGATCGGCATCGATGCGCATGATCATGCGGGCGCGGATTACCGCATCTGGCGCGATGGCTTTCCCGCTACGCCCCCTGCACACCGGGTGCGCGCCGAGGATGACGCGTTGCAACTCTATACCTCGGGCACCACCGGCAAGCCCAAGGGGGCGGTGATGACCCACGGGTCGATCCTGTCGAGCCGCGATGCGGCGGCAAGCGGGGCGGACATGCGCGCCTGGCAGGAGCCGATCCCCGGCGATGTCACGCTGCTCGCCATGCCGTGCTTCCACATCAGCGGCACCGGCACCGGGATCGGGACGATGGTGGCGGGCACCAATGCCATCGTGCTGCCCGAATATGATCCGACCAGGGCGCTCGATCTGATCGCCAATTACAATATCTCGAAGATCTTCCTCGTGCCGGCCGCAATCCAGATCCTGCTCAATCATCCGCGCGTGGGCGAGACCGATTTCAGCCGCCTCAAATACGTCACCTACGGCGCCTCGCCGATCCCGCTGGAACTGATGCGCGAGGCGATGCGGGTGCTGGGCTGCGGCTTCGTCCAGATGTACGGGATGACCGAGACCAGCGGCACCATCGTCGCGCTCGATCCGGAAGATCACGTGCCCGAAGGCAGCCCCCGGATGCGCAGCGTCGGCAGGCCGCTCGCAGGGGTCGAGATCAAGATCATCGATGCCGATGGCAACCCGGTCCCCACCGGCAGCGTCGGCGAAATCGCCACCCGGTCTTCCAAGAACATGCGCGGTTACTGGAACAACCCCGAAGCCACCGCCGCGACCATCGACGCGGAAGGCTGGCTGCGCACCGGGGATGCAGGCTATCTCGACGCGGACGGCTATCTCTACATCCACGACCGGGTGAAGGACATGATCATCTCGGGCGGCGAGAACGTCTATCCCGCCGAGGTCGAGAACGCGCTCTATGCGCACCCCCGGGTCGCGGATGTTGCGGTGATCGGCGTGCCGGATGCCAAGTGGGGCGAGGCGGTCAAGGCCTGCGTGGTGGTGAAGCCGGGGGAGGAACTGACCGAGGCCGAACTGATCGCCCATGCGCGCCAGCACATCGCGGGCTACAAATGCCCCAAGTCGGTCGATTTCATCGCCGCGCTGCCGCGCAATCCCTCGGGCAAGATCCTGCGGCGCGAGCTGCGCGCGCCCTATTGGGCGGGCAAGGACCGGGCGGTCAATTGAGCCCGCTGCCGGTTCGCCAGCTCGCCTACAAGGTCAACGATCTGGAGGCGGCAGCGCAAGCGCATCACCGGCGGTTCGGATCGGGGCCGTTCTTCGTTGCGAGGCACGTCAAGCTTGCCAGCTCGCTCTACCACGGCACCGAGACGCCGTTCGATCATTCAAGCGCCTATGGCCAGTGGGGCAAGGTGATGGTGGAGCTGGTGGTGCAGCACAATCCCGACAACAGCGCGCTGCACGACATGTTCCCTCACGGATCAGGAACTGAAGGGCTGCATCATGCGGCGCTGTTCGTCGCTGATCTTGCAGTGTCGATCGGCCGGTTCGTGGCCGAAGGCATGCCGCTCGCGCAGCTTTCGGTGACCGAGGGCGGCACCGCCTTCGCCTTCATGGACTCGATCAGGGAATGCGGGCACATGCTCGAACTCTATGAACCGAGCGCGCAGATAACCGGGTTCTACGACATGGTCGCCAAGACAGCCGAAGGGTGGGACGGGCGCGATCTGATACGGGAGCTGGGTTAGCCGCCTTTCGTCATTGCGAGGCTGAAAGCCGTGGCATTCCAGAGCCTTTGCGGTCAGCTCTGGATTGCTTCGCTGAGATCGCAATGGCGGAGGCAAGTCAGCCCCCCGCCAGCCCCGGAAGGTCAACCAGCGCCGCCCGGCATTCAGCATCGGCCAGCGCCGCCACCACCGAGTAGGCGACAAATCCCGCCTCGCCCAGATGAGCGACCACTCCAGCGGCTTCGGCATCGGTTATCGCGGTATGCTCGAAGGGCATGCGCCGGGCATAGGCAAGGCATGCGCAGGTGCCGTCATCGAGGCCGCCTTCATCTGGCGCTGCGCCCATGCCGTGGACCGCGGCGACCGCTTCGCCGATCAAGGCCGCCAGCCCGGGATCGAGCGCGCCGTGAGCCTTGGCGCGGAAATCGGCGTAGTGCTTCGCCAGCACCGGATCGCCCGCCAGCGCGGCGCAGACGGCGCTCATTCTGCGGCCTCCAGCACCGCGGGCGTGGGCAGCACGGTGCGGTCCATCGCCTCGGGCTCCAGCCCCATCGTGATCAGCGCCTTGGCAAGCGCGAGGAACAGCACGACGCCCAGCCCCAGCTCGGCGATCTGCGCCGGGGTGAGGTGGCGCTGCAACGCCGCGCGCGCGTCGCCGGTCAGCAGCTCGGGATCGTGGATCAGCGCATCGGTGAACCTGAGCACCGCCTTTTCGGTGTTGGTGAGCCTGGTCGAGGTTTCATAGCTGTCGGTGATGTCGTCCACCACCTCTTCGCCCAACCCCTGCCCCAATGCCTTGTCGAAGCGGACATTGCGGCAGAACCCGCATTGGGTGACGCGGGCATTCCTCATCCGCGCAACCTCCTTGATCCGCGCAGCGAGCACGTCGGAGCCCCAGAACCGGCCATAAAGCGCGAAGAAGCTCGAGGCGATTTCGGGCTGATGCGCGAGCACCGAGCCGAAATGCGGCGGCTCGGCAGCAATGGCGGAGGAAACGCGGGGGGTAGTCGACATGGCAAGCTCTCCTAGGTCTCAAGGATACCCCGAGAAGCCCGCCCGCCCCGCCTCGCCATTTTCGCAGGGGGGCGTTTGTTTTGCGCATGGCAGATTGCCATGCGGGTCAGACCACCCTCCCCACCCGGCCACCAATAGTACCACTATGTTATGGTGGCCGGGTGGGGAGGCGGGGCGGGTGGTCTGACGTTCACGAAGGGAACGTAAGGAGACAAAAATGCCCGGCGAAGCACAGCGCGTGATCGAGGACTTCTGGCGCATCCAGGACGGGGGCGACTACACCCAGCTGGTCGACCTGTTCGCCGAGGATGCATTCCTCGAAGACCCGATCTGGGGCCAGTATCGCGGCCGCGAGGCGATCCGCGGCTTCATGACCACGATGGTGAAGGAAATGGGCGAGCGCAAGGTCCACTTCACCGTCGACGAGATCTGCGGCGACGATCACGCGGTGTGGGCGCGCTGGACGCTGCACATGGACGGCGCCGAGCCGCGCGGGGGCGTCGGCATCTACAAGGTCGAAGCCGGCAAGCTCACCTATTACCGCGACTACATGGACCCGGCCGGGGAGGGCTGAACGTCCCAACTCCCCCTCTCCTTCAGGGGAGGGGGTCGGGGGGTGGGGACTGTCCGATCCACCACAGGCCTGACCGCCTGATTGACAGCCCCCACCCCAACCCCTCTCCTGAAGGAGAGGGGCTTTTTTCTTACATCACCCGATAGTCCGAATGCCCGCTTTCGCGCAGGTCCAGCATCGGCAGCGGGAAGTCCGCGTTGGGGCTGGCGTCGGGCTGGTCCGGCATCGCCATCGTCCAGTCCATGATGTAGCGGCGGCCCGAAATGCGCCATTCGCCGTCCCTTTTCTCGTAGTCGTCGAGATAGCGCCCGCCATACATGTTGCCGCGAAAAGGCTCGCTGTCGTTCTCGCGCCGGAAACCGAGCGCGATGCCATAGGCCTCGCCTTCGGCCGTGGTCGCCGAAGTCAGCTTGACCGCCAGCGAGGACAGCAGGTGCCAGCGCCGCCCGGTCGATCGCTCCACCGCCATCACCACCCGCACGAACTCGGCCGCGGTGCCCTTGAAGAAGCCGTAGTCGATCGCCGCATCGGGCCAGTAGCAGCCCGCCTGACCCTCATCGTCGAGCCAGTCGAGGGTGCGCGAATAGCGCGCGATCAACTCGTGGATCGCCTGCTTGTCGAGCAGGTCCTGCACTGCCGCCTCGATGCTCATGCGCGCGCACTCCACCATGCCGGGATCACCAGCGGGAAGCGTTCCTGCGCGGTCTGCATCGCCTCGCTGGCATCATCGGGCAGCGCCGGATCGCTGGTCGGCGGCAGTCCCCCGCCTGCGCCATCGACCGGATCGATGTATTCGAGGCGAATCCCCGCCAGCACGTCGGCGAAATCGTGGCCCTCGTGATGGTCGGACATCTGGTGGTGATAGAACGCCCACTTGTCCTTGAAACTGAGGAGGCAGTAATAGCTGAGCGGTGCCTCGCCCTTCCAGTATTCGTAGCGGATCACGCCTTCCTCGGTCGCGAAGGTGTGGTGGACCATGTCGTGCATGATCGCCTCCCACTTGTCCTCCTTGCCGGGCTGGATGGTGATGTGCGCGAGCAATGTGGCCATGGGTCTCTCTCCGTTCAGGCGGGGGTGAGGTGCAAAAGCAGCCGGTGGATGCCGAGCATGATCCCGCCCTGGTGGCGGAAATCATTGCCCGGCGCATAGGCCATGTCGGCGAAGGCATCGGCGAGCCGGTCCCACGCGATCATCTGTTCGAGCCGCGAGATGTTCGATCCCGGACACGAGCGCGGCCCCTGGCTGAAGGCAAGGTGGCGCGTCGCCGCTTTGCGGTCGAGCTTGAGGTCGAGCGGGTCCGCAAACTCGTCGGCGTCGATATTGGCGGCCGCCCACCTGAGGTGAAGCATCGATCCGGCGGGCACTTCGACCCCCTGGAACACCTCGTCGCTTGCACAGATGCGGGTCGAAAGGCCCTGGGTGGGCGAACGCAGCCGCATCCCTTCTTCGATGAAAGTGCGGATCGCGCCGCGGTCGCCGCGCAGCGCGCCGAACATCCCCGGCCGCTCACACAGCAATTGCGCCTGTTCGGCAATGGCATACTGCGTCGTCTCCAGCCCGCCGATCACCATCGCATAGACGACGCCATTGATCTCGTCGTCGGTGAGCTTGCGCCCCAGCGCGGCATACTCGACCTGGGTAAGAAAGCTCACCATGTCGTCTTTCGGCGCGGCGCGCTTGGCGCGGGTCTGCTCGGCGACATAGTCCTTCATCCCGGCGAGCAACCGGAACTTCTCGGCCGATTGTTCGGGGGTGAGGATGTTCTTGTGGGTTGTCCCGATCACGTAGGACATCACCTGCGCATTGCCCCATTGTTCGAGCCGCGGGATGTCTTCGAGCGGGAAGCCGAGCACGTCAGCCATCACGCGCTGCGGCAGCGGCCTTGCGAAATCGGCAACGAAATCGACCGGCGCGCCGGCGCGGGCCTTGGCGAGCAGGCCGGCGATCAGCGCATCGACATGCCCGGTGATCATGCCTGCATGGCGGGTGCAGCCCGGGCCGACCCACGGATCGGTCAGCTCCTTCCGGTGCGCGCGCCACAGCTCGGGGTCGGGGCGCAGCGTCACGATCGAGGCGATCATCGCGTCGATATCGGGAATATGCGTGGGCATCTCGCCCGATTGCTGGATAAGCGCGACCAGCAGCGACAGCGTCGGCGGGAAGCGGTCCCAATCCATCACCACGCGGCGCACGTCTTCGTATTTGGTGAGCACGAAAGCGTCGCTGTCCGGGGTCAGCCCCTCGCCCGGCAGGCGCAGCACCGGGGCCTCGGCATGGAGGATCGCGTAGGAGGCATACCAATGCTCCTGCGCGCCGGGGCCGAACAGATCGACCTCGGCAAGGCTGCGCGGCGCGCCTTGGATATCTGCCTGCAAGACCGCCTCTCCTCGCCGATCCGGCGGTCCGCTTAGCGAATCCGCCAATTGCCCTTGCCCGCCTTGTCCCGCAGCCTTGCCGCTACGCAAACGGGCGATTTTGTGAGGGCCCGCAGGGACAGGAGAGCGCCGTGAGCCGCGCGAAAAGTCGAATTGCCAAGCTGGCACCGCAGGACTGGGACGAACGGCTGGTCAAGGCGGTCCAGCCCGACCGGCTCACCGATCTCGAACAGGGCCTTACCCGCTATTTCGCCCATTGCCCCGAACAGGCGCTCGGGCTGATGGCGTTCGGCGGGGCGCTCAAGCAGAACCGCAGCCTTCCCGAGCGGCTGGTCGAACTGGTGCGGCTGAGGGTCGCGTTCTTCAACCAGTGCCGCAGCTGCATGGCGATCCGCTATGCCGATGCGGTCGCGGACGGCGTGACCGAGGGGCTGGTGTGCTCGCTCGAACGCCCGCAGGAGGCCGAGAACCTCTCGGCGGCGGAAAAGGCGGCGATCCGTTACGGCGAGTTGATGGCGACCGATCACCTCGCCATCGACGATGCGGTGCACGAGGAATTGCGCCGGCACTTCACCGAAGCGCAGATCGTCGAGTTGGGGATGACGGTCGCCTTCTTCGTCGGCTTCGGGCGGCTCGCGGCCACATGGCACATGGTCGAGGAGCTTCCGCAAGCATTCCGGAGCGCCGAGGCGATCGCGCCGTGGGGTGCCGAAAAGATCGAGGTGCGATGATGGCGACGCAGGCTCCCGAAAGCGGCACCGCGCCGGTCATCAACCTGTTCGACCCCGGGCTCCAGCAATGCCCCTACGACGCCTACAAGCAGCTTCGTGATGAGGCGCCGGTCTACAACATCCCCGGCACGCAGATCTGGGTCGTCAGCCGCTATGATCATGTGCGCGAGGTGCTGATGGACCCGGCGCGCTTCCCTTCGACCGCCTTGAGCGAGCTGATGCGCGCCAGCCCCGTCGACATGGAGCGCGGGCGCAAGGTCGCCGCGCGCTTCCGCGAGAAGGGCTGGCTCCCCGCGCCGACGCTCGCCGGGCGCGACGACCCCAATCACAAGCAGATGCGTGCGATGTTCAACGAGGCGTTCAAGCCCAGCCGGATCAAACAGATCGACCCGCGGGTCGAAACCCTCGCCTACGAGCTGATCGACGCCTTCCTCGATGATGGCGAGTGCGACTGGGTGCGCCAGTTCTGCGTGCCGTTGCCGCTGTTCATCATCGGCGAACAGATGGGTGCTGCGCGAGAGGATATGTGGCGGATCAAGGGCTGGACCGACGCCTTCTTCCACCGCATCTCGCTGATGCTGCCCGAAGACCGGCATCTTGAAATGGTCGATCGCGAGATCGAAGCGCAGCACTATTTCCAGCCGATCTTCGAACGCCTGCGCGCGCATCCCGACGACAGCCTGATCAGCGTGCTGGTCAATACCGTGATCGATGGCTGGGGGCGCGCTCTCACCGACGAGGAACTCCACGCCGAGATGATGGCCGACACCTTCGTGGGCGGCTCGGAAACAACCACCAATGCGCTCACGGCAGGGATGAAGCTGCTGATCGAGAATAAGGACGTGTGGGCGCGGCTCAAGGCCGATCCCGATACCCACATGCGCAATTTCGTCGAGGAGGTGCTGCGGCTCGAAAGCCCGGTGCAATCGCTGATGCGCTTCACCCACAAGGATGTCGAACTGGACGGGGTGACGATCCCCGCCGGATCGGTTGTCAACGTCCGCTACGGCGCGGCGAACCGCGATGAACGCTTCTTCGAATGCCCCGAAAAGCTCGATCTCGACCGGCCCAAGGCGGGCGCGCACATGGCTTTCGGATCGGGCACGCACCACTGCCTTGGCGCCCCGCTCGCCCGGCGCGAACTGATCTGGGGGTTCACCGCGGTGGTCGACCGGTTTGAGGACATGGACTTTGCCCAAGGCAAGAACGATTTCACCTACCACCCGCACTTCCTGCTGCGCAGCCTCAAGCATCTCCACATCACATTCGAGCCGAGAAAGCGCTGAGCATGGCCACGCTGCTCCGCCCTGACGCCGCGCCGCAGCGGATCGACATGACCCCGCAGCCCCTGCCGCAGCTTTCGGCCGGGCCGATCGCGGGCAGTCGCTACTGGTCGCAGGATTTCATGACGCGCGAATGGGCGGGCATCTGGACCCACGCATGGCTGATCGGCGGCCTCGCCGCGCAGGTCGCCAAGCCCGGCGATTTCTTTACCTACGAGATAGGGCGCGAAAGCATCCTTGTCACCCACGGCGAGGATGGGCGGGTGCGGGCGTTCTACAACGTCTGCCCGCATCGCGGGAAGCGCCTCGTCATGGAGGAAACGGGGAACTCCAGACGCCTCGCCTGTTCCTACCACGGCTGGCGCTTTACCTCAGAAGGTGTGCTCGGCTTCGTCCCCTGCCCCGAGGATTTCGCGGGCGGATCGCCGTGCGGGAAGGTGACGCTGGAAGAGGTGCGCAGCGAGGTGTTCGCGGGCTTCGTGTGGGTCAATCTCGATCCGCAGGCACCGCCGCTCAGCCAGCATCTCTGCCCGGTCGCGCCGCAGCTGGCGCTCTACAACATGGAGGCCATGCACCGCACCCACTGGGTCACGCTCGAGGGCGACTGGAACTGGAAATGCGTGCAGGACAATTTCAACGAAAGCTACCACCTGCCTTTCGTCCACCCGCAGACCCGCTTCGTGATGGAGCAGAGCTACAGGGAATGCCAGTTCGATCTCTACGCGCCTCACGGCCATGCGCGGATGTTCATGCCGGGCTCGCGCCCCTCGCGTTCCTTGCGCGGCCATACCGATACGGTGCTCGACATGATGCGCGCCGAGTTGACTTATTGGGGTCTCGACCCTGAGGATTTCCGCGCGGATCCGCTGGAGACGCGCGAGGCGCTTCAGCGGGCCAAGCGCGCGTTGGGGGCAGAGAAGGGATATGATTTCCGTCACTTCCACGATTGTCAACTGACCGATCATTTCCACTACACGATCTTTCCCAACATCAGCTTCAGCCTCAAGCCTGATGGCTGCATCTGGCTGCGCGCCGACCCGCACCCGACCGATCCCGAGCGCTGCTATTTCGACATGTGGTATTTCACCTGGTTCCCCGAGGGCGTCGACCGCTACTACGCCTATTCGATGGGGCAGGAAGTCGATCGCACGGTGCCTGTGCCGCATCAGCGCGGGGTGGTAGGCGAACTCTCCTGCGGCCCCGGCATCGATCAGGATGTCGGCATCTGGAGCGAGCAGCAGCAGGGGCTGCGTTCGGGCGGGTACCGCGGCGGCCATCTCGCCGGGCAGGAAGCGCGGGTGCGGTTCTTCCACGACACGATCGATTCGTGGCTGGCGGATTAGGGCCTGCTTTTCCGCTCCCCGCGGGAAGGGGCTAGAGGTTCGCCGCCGCCGCCGCTCGCCCCGCCAGATAGCCGAAGGTCAGCGCCGGGCCGAGCGTTCCGCCAGCGCCCGCGTAAATTCCGCCGGTCGGGCAGGCGATGGCATTGCCCGCGCCGAACAGCCCGGGAATGGCCGCGCCGCCATGCCCGAGAATGCGCGCCTTGCCATCGGTACGCGGACCGCCATTGGTGCCGAGCACGCCCGAATGCACCTCGACCGCATAGAACGGCGCCTCGCGGACCGCGCCCAGCGTCACCGCAGTCCCCGAACGCGAGCGGTCGCCGTAGAAATGGTCATAGGCGCTGGTGCCGCGCCCGAAATCGGGATCGTGGCCCGCATCGGCATGGGCGTTGAACCGCGCGACCGTCCCGGCCAGCGCCGCCCCATCGATACCGATCCGCTCCGCCAGCCCCTCCAAAGTCGCGGCGCGCGCGACCCAGTCGGGAACCGGCTGGCCAGGCTGGCGGGTGCCGAGCGGATAGCGCGCGGCATGTTGCGCGTCGAACACCAGCCACGCCGGAAGGTTGGGATAATCATAGGTCGCCGGATCGAACCGGTGGAACACGCCGCCCAGCGCCGAATAATTGGCCGCCTCGTTGCAGAACCGCTGGCCCGCGCGGTTGACCATGATCGAATGCGGCACGGTGCGTTCGATCAGCAGGATTTGCCCCCGCTGCTCGCCGCTGGTCCACGGTTCGTCGGGCGTCACCATCGTGGGGGCCCACCATGCGCTGGTCATGTTGCCGAGTTTCGCGCCTGCCGCCATTGCAAGCTGCAATCCGCTTCCGGTGCCGGTCGGCGGGCTGGCAGGCGCGCTGACGGGCCCGCGCAGGAAAGTCCGGCGCAAGTCCTCGTCCCATTCAAACCCGCCGGTCGCGACGATCACGCCGCGGCTTGCGGAAAGCGCGAAAGGCGCGCCGTCGATGCTCCCCGCGATCCCGGCGATGCGTGTGCCCTCGCGCACCAGCCGCCCGGTCTCCACGCCGAGGATCGGTTCGATCCCGCGCGCGAGGCACGCTTTCAAAAGCCGTGCCACCATCGCCTGTCCGAAGCCGCATTGGCGCGCCGCCAGCCTTTGTCCGAGCACCTCGGGCGGCGGCATGGTGGTCGCCCCGCCCAGCGGCGTCTCGCGCAGCATCAGCGGCTTGGGCTCCTCGATCGCGAGGATTTTCGCCGCCCATGCGCCCAGCTCCCCAAGGTCGAACAAGTCGTGGTCAAGCGCGCGGCTGCCCTCCGGCTTGGCGCCCGGGCGGTCGAGGTAATAGTCGGGATAGCCGGGCAGCACCGCGACCTTAAGCGCGTCGATCCCTTCGAGAAAAGCCAGCGCCTCCGGCCCGTTATCGACGAAGGCCTCGATCGTCTCGTCCACCAGATCGCCGTGGTCGAGGCTGCGGAAATAGGCGAGCGCGTCGGCGCGGCTGTCGTCCATCCCGGCGGCGCCCATCCGCGGATTGTCCGCCACCCAGATCACCCCGCCCGAAATGGCCGAGGTGCCGCCGATGCGGTGGCCGCGTTCTATCAGCGCGACTTTGGCACCCGCTTCGTGCGCGGCAAGCGCGGCGCTCAATCCCGCTGCGCCGGTGCCGAGGATGATGACGTCGACGTCCTGCATGCCGCCATAGACGCCTCATGGCCCCCACGCGGCAACCCGTCATTTTGGCAAGGTGCGCGGCCGCGTCCGGCCCGCTACCCAGCGGCCAGAGGAGAAACATCATGAAACTCGAAGGCAAAGTGGCCGCGATCACCGGCGGCACGGCGGGCATGGGGCGCGGCATCGCCGAGGCTTTTCTGGCCGAAGGGGCCAAGGTCGCGCTGTTCGCCCGCAATGCCGAGAAAGGCGCAGCGGTGCTCGCCGAACTCGGGGCCGGGGACCGCGCGATCTTCGTGGCCGGAGACGTGATGAGCCAGGCCGATCTCGAAGGCTTCATCGACGGGACCATCGCCCATTTCGGAACCATCGACATTCTCGTCAACAATGCCGGGGGGGCGGGGGACTTGCAGCCGCTCGTCAACCTCTCCGATCACGCCTTCGACGAGGCGATGAAGTGGAACGTCTATTCGACCTTCTGGGCGACGCGGCGGGCGCTGCCGACCATGCTCGACAAGGGCGACGGGCGGATCATCAACATCTCCTCGATGGAAGGCAAGCACGGCAAGCCGGTGCTGACCGCCTATTCCGCCGCCAAGCACGCGGTCAACGGGATGACCAAGAGCCTCGCACGCGAAGTCGGCGCGCAGGGGGTGACGGTCAACGCGATCTGCCCCGGACTCGTCATCACCGATATCATCAAGAACAACGGCCCCGCCACGGCACGCGCGATGGGGATGGAGTTCGACGAGATGGTGACGATGTTCGCCAGCGAGGCGGCGATCAAGCGCCCGAACGAGGTTGAGGAGATCGCCGCGGTCGCCGTGCTGCTGGCCAGCAAGGCGGGCGCGGGGATCACCGGCGCGCAGATCAGCGTCGACGGCGGCACCGCCCAGTATTGAGGCCGGGCAATGTTTCACGTGAAACATTGCCCGCGTCCGCTTCTACTCCTGCAGCTTCGCCATCGCCGCGCCGACCGCCGCGGCGACATCGCCCGCCTGCGGGTTGCCGCGCAGGGTCAGGCCGCCGTTGGGCTGGATGTTCTGCCCGGTGATGAAGGCGGTGTCGGTGCAAAGCCACAGGCAGGCGTGCGCCACATCCTCGACCGTGTTGAGCCGCCCCATCGGGTAGCGCGGCAGGAAGGCATCGACGAGCCCGGGCACGGCGAAGCTTTCATGCGTCATCGGGCTGTCGGTAAAGGCCGGGGAGACGGTGTTGGCCTTGATCCCCAGATGCCCGTAATCATTGGCGACACATTCGATCAGCGCCTCCGAACCGCGCTTGGAGCCGATATAGGCAGCGTGGTTGGTGATGATCGCCTTGGTGGTGGCCGACGACAGGCTGATCAGCGACCCGCCGGTCGGCTGCTGTTCGCTCATCACCCTGATGAAGGCCTGCAGGAAGTGGTGCACCCCCTTGAACTGCAGGTCGGTGATCTGGTCGAGCTGTTCCTCGGTGATTTCGAGCAGGCTGGCGAGCAGGCCCCAGCCGGTGGTGTTGATCGCGATATCGACCCGGCCGAAGGTGTCGCGCGCCATGTCGGCGAGCGCGTGCACCTCGGCGTGGCTGGTGATGTCGCACAAGGCGTGTGCGCCGCCGATCTCCTTGGCGAGCGCGGCGAGCGGGGCCTCCTTGCGGCCTGCCACCATCACCTTGGCGCCCTCGGCCGCGAACAGGCGAGCGATCGTCTGGCCCATGTTGCCTTCCGAAGCGGCCCCCAGCACCACCGCGGTCTTGCCCTGCAATTGTCCCATCATTCCTCTCCTCTCATGCCACAGCGGGTAACACGCATCCGCGCCGCCTCCCCCTTCCCAAAAGTGTCCATTGTTCACAGCCTCCGCCCGCCTGATAGGCATCGCCACGATCATGGGGAGAGCGCGCGATGTTCACAGGACCGCTGGAGGATCGCGTCGCGATCCACGAATTGAACGGCACCTATGCCGACGGGGTGGTGCGCTTCGATGCCACCACATGGGCAAGCGTATGGGCCGACGATGCCGATTGGGATCTGATGGGGCACAAGACCCATGGCAAAGAGGCGATCGTCGCGTTCTGGAATGGCGCGATGGGGGGGCTCGAGGCGGTCAGCTTCCACTGCGTGCCCTGCATGATCGAAGTCACGGGCGACACTGCAAGGGCACGGGTGCAGACGCAGGAAATCCTGAAACCCAAGGATGCGCCGGCGCGCCATGTCGGCGGTCTGTATGAGGACACCCTTGCCCGGATCGGGGGACAGTGGCGGTTCACCAGCCGGAGTTTCAAAATTGTCGCCGAATTCGGGTTAGAAAGCTGATAATCATGGCAAAAATCCTCATTTCCGCGCAGATCGACCTCGACCCGGCCCAGCGCGACGAGGCGCTGCGCAGCGCCCGCCCGCATATCGAGGCCGCGCTCGCCGAGGAGGGCTGCATCCATTATGATTGGAGCGCGTGCAGCATGAACCCCGCGCGGGTCAACGTGTTCGAAGAGTGGGAAAGCGAAGCCGCGCTCGCCGCCCATTTCCGCGACCCGGCCTACACCGGCATGCGCGATCACATCGGGCGGTTCGGGCTCACCGCAGCGGCGAGCCGCAAATACCGCGTCGATGCCGAAGGCCCGGTCTATAATGACGCGGGCGCAGCGACCGAGGCGTTCGATTAGGCCTCTCGGCGCGATCCTGGCAGGCGGGCAGGCGCGGCGGTTCGGCAGCGACAAGGCCCACGCGCTCTACCTGGGGGCGCGGTTGATCGACCGGGTGGCGGCGGCGCTCGGTGCGCAGTGCGATGCTGTGGTGGTGTGCGGACGCGAGGAGCCGGGCTTTCCCTGCCTTCCCGATTGGCCCGGGCCCGGCCTTGGGCCGCTCGGCGGGCTTGCGGCGGCGCTGCGTAACGCCGAGGCGGGCGGCTCCCGCCAGGTGCTCTGCGCCGGCGTCGATGTGCCGGATCTGCCGCATGATCTGGCAGCAATACTGGCAGGCGAGGGTGCGGGAGTGGTGGAGAGCCAGCCGGTGGTGGGGCTGTGGCCGGTCGAGGCGCTCCCCGCGCTCGAAGACTTTCTCGCGGGCGGCGGGCGCGCGCTCTACCGCTTTGCCGACGCCGTCGGGGCGCGGCGGGTGGAACTTCCCCGGGCACTGATGAACATAAATCGGCCGGAGGATTTGCCCCCGGCCTGAGACGTCAGAGCTTGAGCAGCTGCTTGCCCCGATTGAGCCCGCCGAACAGCCGCTGCAAGGTCGCGGGCGCATTTGCGAAGCCGTGCTGGATGTCCTCCTGATACTTGAGGCTGCCATCCTTGACAAAACCCTCGAGGCGCTTGCGGATACCGGGAAACTCGCTCGCCCAGTCGAGCACGATGAACCCTGCCATGGTGCCGCGCCGGAACACGAGGTTGAAGTAGTTTTCGGGACCGGCAGGAAGCGATCCGGTTTCATAGCGGCTGATCCCGCCACAAATCACCACCCGCGCGCCGGTGGCGATCTGGCTCAGCATGTCGTTGAGAATCGTCCCGCCGACATTGTCGTAGATGACATCGACCCCGCGCGGCGCGTGCTCTTTGATCTGCTCGCGCACCCCGCCCGCCTTGTAATCGATCGCCGCATCATAGCCCGCCTCGCGCACCAGCCAGTCGCACTTGTCCTGCCCGCCCGCGATGCCGATCACGCGGCATCCGGCGATCCGGGCGAGCTGGCCGACGATGCTTCCCGTCGCGCCCGCCGCGCCTGATACCAGCACGGTGTCGCCCGCCACCGGCTTTCCGACCTTGAACAGCCCGCAATAGGCGGTGAGCCCCGTGGTCCCCAGCACCGAAAGCACCGCGGTGGCCGGAAGCTCGGTCTCGACCCTGGTCAGCTCCTTGCCGTCGGTGACGAGATATTCGGTCCACCCGGTGGTGCCGAACAGCATATCGCCGACCGCGAACCTGCCGCCGTTCGAGGCAATCACCTCGCAGATGCCGCTGCCGCGCATGACGTCGCCGATCACCATCGGAGCGACATAATCGGCGATGTTTTCCATCCAGCCTTTCTGCGCCGGATCGAAGCCGAGATAATGGGTCTTGAGCAACATCTCGCCCGGGGCAGGGTCGGCGAGTTCGGTTTCGACCAGACGGAAATCATTGTCGATTTCGATCCCGCGGCCGCGCGGGTGTCCGTTCAAGAGCCATTGGCGGGTTGTGGTAGGCATGCGGGTCTCCTCGGTTCGCCTGCCCTATTGCGGGCGTGGGCCGCGCCCCTCCACGGACAAAATTGTCAGTCGAGCGGCGCTGCCCCTGTGGTAGTCTGGCGCAAGCTGGGGAGAGCGAACATGGATATCCGGACGCACAAGACGTTCTGCCGATTTTGCCATGCCAATTGCGCGATGGATGTCGATGTCCGCGATGGCAGGGTGATCGAGGTGCGCGGCGATCCGGACGATCCGGCCTATGGCGGCTACACCTGCATCAAGGGCCGCGAGCTGCCGGATTCGCACAATTCGGAAAACCGCCTGCACCATAGCCTCGTGCGCAATGCGGCGGGCGAATTCGTCTCGACCCCGATGGACGCAGCGCTCGCACATGTGGCGGGCGAACTGCGCCGCATCATCGACACGCACGGCCCGCATGCGGTGGCGGTGTTCATGGGATCGGGCGGCTATCAGAACAGCGCCGCGATGGCCGCCTCGCTCTCCTTCGCGCAGGCCGTGGGGAGCCGCAATTTCTACACCTCGGTGACGCTCGATCAACCGGCCAAGGTGTTCACCACCCAGCGCTATGGCAAGTGGATGGCAGGGCCCAACACCTTTTCGGAAAGCGATGTCGCGCTGTTCATCGGCAACAACCCGATCGTCTCGCATTATGCCCCGGTTGGCGGGGTGCCGCCTTTTAGCCCGTCGCGCCGCATCCGCGACCGCAAGGCGGCGGGCATGAAGCTGATCGTCGCCGACCCGCGCGAAAGCGACGTCGCGCGGCTTGCCGACATCTACCTCCCCGTGAAGCCGGGCGAGGATCCCGCGATGCTGGCCGGAATGCTTCACGTGATCGTCGCCGAGGGGCTGTATGATCGCAATTTCGTCGCTGCCCATGTCGATGGCTTTGACGAACTGTCCGAGGCGGTGAAGGCCTTCCCGCCCGAAGTTGCCGCAGAACGCGCGGGTCTCGCCACAGACCAGCTGATCGCCGCTGCGCGGACATTTGCCGCCGCCTCCAAGGGCTGCGCGGTGACCGGCACCGGCCCGGAGATGGCCGGCCACGGCACCCTCACCGAATATCTGGTGGTGTGCCTCAACACCATTTGCGCGCGCTTCAAGCAGGAGGGCGAGAAGGCCGCGATCCCCGGCGTCTTCAGCCCATACCAGACCGCGCGCCGCGCGCAGGTCGGGCCGCCGGTACCGATGTTCGGCGCCGAAGGCATGCCCAAGTCCCGCTTCCGGGGCCTCGGGCATCTGGGCTGGGAAATGCCCTGCAACGTGCTCGCCGACGAAATCCTGACCCCGGGCGAAGGCCAGGTGCGCGCGCTGATCTCGGTCGGCGGCAATCCGGTGGTGGGCTTCCCCGATCAGGCCAAGATGGCGCGCGCGCTCGATGATCTGGAGTTGTTCGTCCAGATCGACCCGTGGATGAGCGCCAGCGCCAGGCGCGCGACGGTGGTGCTCGCTCCCTCGCAATGCCTCGAGCGCGAGGACATCACCAACCTGTCCGAATGGTGGCACGAGGAGCCCTATGCGCGCTACACCGAAGCGGTGGTGGCACCCCCCGGCGACTGCATCGACGAATACGCGATGTTCTGGACGCTCGCGCATCACCTCGGGATCACCATGGTGCTGAACGGCGGCGCGCTGCCGATGGACCGCCTGCCGTCCAAGCAGGAGTTCCTCGACCTGATGGTCGCAGGCAGCCTCAAGAAGCCCTCCGACGTGCGCGCCGATTGCCGGGCGAATGGCGGGGCGGCAATGATCTATCCCGAGGCGCACCCGCTGGTCGAGCCGCTCGACGAAGGCGAGTTTCACCGTTTCGATCTGGCAGAAGGCGCGATGCCGGACGAACTGCTGCGCTATGCCGACAACCGCGCGGTGCGCGCAGGCTTCGACTTCCGCCTGATCAGCCGCCGCTCGAAGACCCGCTTCAACTCGATCGGACACCCGCTCAGGAAATTGCAGGAAAAGACCACCACCAACCCGGCCTTCATCCACCCCGAAGACATCGCCGCGCTCGGGCTCGTCGAAGGCGGGCTGGTGGCAATCACCAGCCCCCACGCCACCATCCACGGGGTGGTGAAGGCGAGCGACAAGGTGCGGCGCGGGATCGTCTCGATGGCGCATGCCTATGGCGATGCCGATGCCGGCAAAGACGATGTGCGCACCCGCGGATCATCGACCAACCGGCTGGTGAGTGAGGTGGTCGATTATGATCCGATCACCGGCCAATCGCTGCAAAGCGCGATCCCGGTGAAGCTGGAGTCGGCCTGACCCCGAAGAACCCACACCGGCTCACCCTGATCTGGCCGAAAGCTTGCCCTTCTCCTTTAACCTCGCGCCCGAAGCACGACAGCGCATCGCCACGCCCAGCACCAACGGAGTCTTTGATTGTGCCCACCAACCGCCGTTTCCTGCTCCAGCGCCGCCCTGATGGGACGCCGGTGCCTGCGGATTTCGCGCTCGTCACTGAGGACACCCCGGCGCTGGCCGATGGCCAGTTCCTGATCCGCAACCACTTTGCCTCGCTCGATCCGGCGATGCGCGGCTGGATGGACGCGGGCGGCAATTACATGCCGCCGATCCCGCTCGGCGATCCGGTGCGGGCGAGCACCATCGGGGTGGTCGAGGACAGCCGCGCCGAGGGCTTTGCGCCGGGCCAATGGGTGATGGGATTGAACGCGCTCGAAGATTACTCGATCGGGACCGCGGGCGGGTTCACCCAGCCGATCGACCCGAGCCTCGTGCCATCGGTCACCAACTACCTGTCGATCTTTGGGGCGGTGGGGATGACCGCCTATTTCGGCTTCCTCGAAGTGTGCGAGCCCAAACCGGGTGAGACGGTGCTGGTCAGCGGCGCGGCGGGGGCGGTCGGCAGCCTGGTGGGCCAGCTCGCCAAGATCCACGGGCTTCGCGCAGTCGGGATCGCCGGGGGGCCGGAGAAATGCGCGCGGCTCACCGAAAAATACGGCTTCGACGCCGCGATCGACTACCGCGGCAAGGACGAGGCCGCATTGACCGCCGCCATCGCGCAGGCCTGCCCCGATGGCGTTGACGTGATCTTCGAGAATGTCGGCGGGATCATCCTCGATGCCGGGATCATGAACCTCAATCTGGGTGGACGCGTCGGGCTTTGCGGCCTCATCAGCGAATACAACACCGAGCCCCGCGGCATCCGCAACCTGTGGCAGCTGATCGTCAAGCGCGCGCACATCCGGGGCTTGCTGGTGGCCGACTACGTCGCCCGCTTCGGCGAGGGCGCGCAGGCGATGGGGGTGTGGGCGGCGCAAGGCCGGCTGATGATCGACGAGCATGTCGACGAGGGGCTGGAGCACGCCTTCGACAGCTTCATGCGGCTGTTCGCTGGGACGAATGACGGCAAGATGATCCTCAAGATCGCCTGACCCGATGGCGCGCGATCTCCTCGTCCTGTCGGGCGGCCATGCCTACGACCGGCCCGCCTTCGCCGCGCTGCTCGAAAGCCTCGGCGGGTTCGGGGGCGCGTGGGACATCACCCACCTGATGCATCCCGAGGCCGAAGACGCGGTCGCCGGCGGCCGCGCGCGCGAGGCCGATGCGGTGCTGTTCTACGACATGGGCGGCTACACCTTTGCCGACAACTGGGTGACATCTCGCCCCCCGTCCGAGGCCTTCCGCCGCGCGGTTGTCGACCGTTTCGCCAGCGGGCGCGGGGCGGTGGCGATGCACCATGCAGTCGCCGGATGGGCGGATTGGCCGGAATGGCACGACATGCTGGGCGGACGGTTCCTCTACACCCCGGGCGCAGTGCGCGGCGTGCCCACGCGCGATTCAGGCTATCGTCACGATGTCGCATACACCGCGCAAGTGGTCGCCGATCATCCCGTGACGGCCGGCATCCCGCAGCAATTCGCGGTCACTGACGAGCTTTATCTCGCCCAAATCTTCGAGGACGAGGTCGAGCCGCTGGTGCGATCGGACTACGGCTTTACCCGCGACAATTTCTATTCGGCGGCGCTCGGCATTTCCGGCACGCTCTATTCGCGCGAGGGCTGGGACCATCCGGCGGGCAGCAACCTCGTGGCGTGGCACAGGCGCGTGGTGGTGCCCGGATCGCCCGCCGGATCGCAGGGCGCACCGCTGGTCTACCTGCAATTCGGCGACGACCCCAAGACCTACGCCAACCCGCATGTGCGGCGGATGCTCGCCAATGCGCTCAACTTCATCGCAGGAGAACCTCAATGACCCCGATCGAGACGGTCGAAGCCTTTGTCGGCCACTGGAACGGCGGCGACATGGAAGCGATGTTCGCGCTCTGCGCCGAGGATATCGTCTGGCACAATATCCCGATGGACCCGATCAACGGCAAGGAGGCGATGCGCGCGGCTCTCGCGCAGTTCATGGCCGAGGTGACAGGCTGCGACTGGCAGATCCACGCGATCGCCGCCAAAGGCAGCACCGTGCTGACCGAACGCACCGACGGCTTCACCCTCACGGACGGGCGGCGCGCCGCGATCCGGGTAATGGGCATTTTCGAGCTGGGCGATGATAGGCTGATTTCAGGCTGGCGCGATTACTTCGACATGGCCGAGTTTACCCGCGAATTCGCCGCTGGCTGAGCCCCGCGCGCCGATCCTAACACAAACGCGCATCGCGCCGGGGGGGCTCTCGTGGCTAGGCTCGCCCGCGAAGTCCCAAGGTGCCGGAGCCTCCCCGCGATGAACAAACCCCAAGGCAATGTGTTTGCGCCCGAGACGCTCGTCGACCCGTTCGATCACTACCGCGCGGTCCACGACGCCGGGATCGCGATCGAGCATCTCGAAGGGATGAACACCTATGTCGTCTATTCCTATGACCTGTGCGGCGAGGCGACCACCAAGCCTGAAATCTTCTCCAACGATTTCAGCGTGCTGATGGGGCGTGAGGCGGACGAGGAGATTCAGGCGATCCTGGCCGAAGGCTGGCCCGACCTGCCCACCCTGCTGACCGCCGATGCGCCGGTCCACACCCGCAACCGCAAGCTCGTCAACCTCGCTTTCTCGGCCCCGCGAGTAAACGCGATCGAGGCCGAGATGCGCGCCAAGTCAGTCGAGCTGATCGAGGCTTTCGCCGATCGCGGCAGCTGCGAATTCGTCGAGGAATTCGGCGTGCCGTTGCCGGTCGCGATGATCGCCGGTCAGATCGGGCTCGACGACAACCCGCGCCAGGTCAAGGAATGGTCCGACGCTGCGGTCGACCGGTTCAGCCAGATGGTCGATCACGAACGCAAGAAGGAATGCGCGCGCAGCCTGGTCGAGTTCCAGCACTACATGAAGGCCAAGATCGACGACCGCCGCGCCCATGGCGGCGATGATCTGCTCACCGATCTGGTCGAGGCCCGGGTCGAGGGCGAAACCCCGCTGACCGATCCGGAAATCATGTCGCTGATGCAGCAATTCATGGTGGCGGGGAATGAAACCACCACCTCGACACTGGCGGGCGGGCTGCTCCAGCTGATCCGCAACCCCGATCAGATGGCCAAGGCCAAGGCGGCAGCCGGCGGGCGCGATCCCAAGGTGATCGGCAACCTCGTCGAAGAGGCGTTGCGTTTCGAGACCCCGACTGCCGGGATGTGGCGGATCGTCAAGGCCGATACCGAGCTTGGCGGGGTGGAGATCCCGGCGGGCAGCGTGGTGCAGCTGCGCTATGCCGCGGCCAACCGCGATCCGGCGCGTTTCGCCGATCCAGATCGTTTCGATATCGAGCGCACCAATGCCCGCACCCACCTCAGCTTCGGCAAGGGGCCGCATATGTGCGTGGGCAACATGCTGTCGCGCAAGGAAATGTTGGTCGCCTTCGACGAACTGCTAGAGCGGCTCGATGATTTCGCGGTCGCCGACGAGGACGCGATCCGGATCCTCCCCAATATCCTGCTGCGCGGAGTTACGCATCTGCCGATCACCTTCACGCGCGCCGGCACCGGGAAAGCCTGAGACAGATGAATTTCGATCTTTCCGAAGAACAGCAGATGTTCGTGTCCTCGGTCGAACGCTTTGCCGCGCCGGTCGATGTCGAGGCGCGACGGCGCCTGCGCCTCTCGCCGACCGGCTATGACCGCGCGCGCTGGCAGCAACTGGCCGAGCTTGGCCTGATCGCGCTGGCGGCGGGCGAGGATGCGGGCGGCATGGGCGGATCGGCGGTCGATTTGGCGCTGGTGGCCGAGGCGATCGGCAAGGCCAACGCCCCCGATCCGCTGCTCGAGAATGGTATTCTCCCCGCGCTGCTGCTCGAACGCGGCGGCGCAGTCGATGCTCTCGCAGGCGTGCTCTCGGGTTCAGTCATCGCGACCCTCGCCTGGACCGAAAGGGCGCAGCGCTACAGCCTCGCCGCCAAGGGCACGCGCGCCGAAAGCACCGCCGACGGCTTCGTGCTGTCGGGCGAGAAAACGATGGTGCTGGGGGCGCTGCTCGCCGATTTGTTCATCGTCACCGCCAATCTGGAGGGCGAGACCGCGTGCTTCGTGGTGCCGCGCGATGCCGCCGGGCTGGAAGTGCGCGCCTATCGCCTCGCCGACGGCAGCATCGCGGGCGAATTGAAGCTGACCCGCACGACCGCCGCCGCGCGGCTGGCGCTGGACGCCGCCGGGTTCGCCGCGATTGCCGCCGAAATGCGCCTCTATGCCGCCGCCGAAATGGTCGGCCTCGGCCAGCGGCTGCTCGACGACACGCTCGTCTATGTGAAGGAGCGCGAGCAGTTTGGGGTCGCGATCGGCAGTTTTCAGGCGCTCCAGCACCGGCTCGTGGACTGCTACGCACGGCTCGAACAGTCGCGCTCGATGCTCTACCGCGCCGGGCTGACCGACCGGGCCGACGCCGCCCGCTGGCAGCGCGCTGCCGCCGGGGCCAAGGCCTTCATCGGCGAGAATGTCGATTGCGTCGCGCGCGAGGCGGTGCAGATGCATGGCGGCATGGGGATTACCGACGAACTTGCGATCGGCCATGCGATGAAGCGGGTGCTGGTGCTCGCCCGCCTGTTCGGCGATGCCGACACCGTGCTGGCCGAATATGCGCAGGCAGCCTGAGGGGGAAAGGCAAATGGGTGAAAAGATCGACCCCGATCTGTGGAGCGACGGGCCGCAGCCGCAATTGATGGGCGGGCGGCTACCCTCAGGCGAGATCGTCTTCCCGATGCCGGTCGGCGATGCGGCCGAAGGCGTCGAACCCTGCAAGCTCTCGCGCCGCGGCAAGCTGTGGTCGTGGACCAGCCAGGGCTTTCTGCCCAAGGAACCCTATGAAGGCCCGGGCTCGGGCCCAGGGGAAGGTCCGCCCGATTTCCAGCCGTTCCTGCTCGGCTATGTCGAATTGCCGGGCGAGGTGATCGTTGAAAGCCGGATCGTCGGTTGCAGCCTCGAAGACCTGCACCTGGGCATGGAGCTCGAGTTTTGCGTGGTGCCGTTCAACGCGCGCTGCGACACCTTCGCCTTCCGCCCCGTCGCCCAATCAGAAAGTCAGGCCGCATGAGCGAAAATGTCTACATCATCGGCGCCGGGATCCACCCCTTCGGCCGCACCGATGGCCGCTCGGGCCGCGAACAGGGCGTGTTCGCGGTGCGCGAGGCGCTCAAGGATGCGGGGCTCGACTGGCCCGATATCGAATGCGCCTATGGCGGCTCGGCGGCTGCGGGCAGCGCCGACATCATGGTCAACGAGCTGGGGCTGACCTCGCTTCCCTTCACCAATGTTGCCAATGGCTGTGCCACCGGCGGCAGCGCGCTCGCCGCCTCGCAGCAAGCCATTGCCAGCGGGATGTACGACCTCGCGCTCGCCGTCGGTTTCGACAAGCACCCGAGGGGCGCGTTCAACGCCAAGCCGGCCGATTACGGCCTGCCCGAATGGTACGGACAGACCGGCATGATGCTGACCACGCAGTTCTTCGCCTTGAAGATCCAGCGTTACATGCAGCTTCACGGCATCACCCGCACCACGCTTGGGCGGGTCGCGGAAAAGGCGTTCCGCAACGGCACGCTCGCGCCGCATGCTTGGCGGCGCAGCCCGGTCGATCTCGACACGATCATGAACGCGCCAATGATCAACGACCCGCTGACCAAATACATGTTCTGCTCGCCCGCCGAAGGCGCGGTCGCGCTGATCCTTGCGAGCGAGAAGAAGATGCGCGAGCTCGGCGCGGACGGGGTGAAAATCCGCAGCGTCGCGGTCAAGACCCGTCCGCCCAATTCTTTCGAAGTGTTCCAGGCCGGGATCAGCATCGAGGAAGGCGGCAAGCCCACCGTGCTCGCGAGCGAGGCCGCCTTCGCGCGCGCCGGGGTCGGGCCGGAGGACATCGGCGTCGCGCAGCTTCAGGACACTGAAAGCGGCGCGGAAATCATGCACATGGCCGAGAACGGCTTTTGCAAGGACGGCGAGCAGGAAGAATGGCTCGCCAACGGCTGGTCGGAAATCGGCGGACGGCTGCCGGTCAATACCGACGGCGGGTGCCTTGCCTGCGGAGAGCCGATCGGGGCCTCGGGCCTCAGGCAGGTTTACGAGAACGTCGAGCAGCTGCGCCAGCGCGCCGGGGCGCGGCAGGTGGCGGGCCGCGGCGGCAAGGGGCCGCGGCTCGGCTATTCGCACGTCTACGGCGCTCCGGGGCTTTCCGCCGTGGCGATCCTGGAGCGCGAATGACCCGGATGGCGGGCAAGGTCGCGCTGATATCGGGGGGCGCGGAAGGGATCGGGGCAGCGGTCGCGCGGCTGATGGTGGCCGAGGGCGGCACCGTGTTGCTGGGCGATGTGCAATTGGCCAAGGCCGAGGCACTCGCCGCCGAGCTGGGCGAGCGGGCAGCGGCCACAGCGCTCGATGTGCGCGACCCTGGGCAATGGGAAGCCGCCGTCGCCGCCACCCGGGCGCGCTTCGGCAAGCTCACCGTGCTGGTCAACTGCGCCGGGATTTCCGAACCCGGAACCATCACCGACGGCACGCTCGACGTGTGGAGCCGGACCATCGACATCAATTTGAACGGACCCTTTTATGGCATGCGCGCCGCGATCCCGGCGATGGAAGCGAGCGGGGAGGCCTGCGCCATCGTCAATATCGGATCGATGATTGCGCTGCGCCCGGCGGCGTTCGTGGCCGCTTACTCCGCCTCCAAGACCGGGCTCAGGGGCCTGACCCAATCGGTCGCGCTCGACCTTGCCGGACGCGGCCTGCCGATCCGCGCCAACATGGTCCACCCCGGCGCGATCCGCACGCCGATGTATGATCGCTACAAGTTTTCCGGCGAGGCCGCGCCCGAGGCGATCGAGACCCAGTTCGCCGCCACCCACCCGATGAACCGCATCGGCGAGCCCGAGGAAGTCGCCCGCGCGGTGGTCTTCCTCGCCTCGGATGAAGCGAGTTTCACCACCGGCTGCGATTTCACCGTAGACGGCGGCGGGTCGATCAGGAGCTAGAACCATGGCAGAGCAACCCGCCACCCGCATCGACGCGCATTTCATCGCCGCAGGCAAGTATCACGATATCGACTACGCCCGGCTCGAAATCCTCAAGCTTTTGGCCGAACACCCGCATATCCGCACCACCGTGGCAGCGGATTATTCGGGGCTGGAGCGGCTCGACCAGTGCCGCTTTCTTATCACCTATACCTGCGATTTGATGCCGACCGAAGCACAGGCCGCGCAGCTGCGCGCCTGGATGGACAAGGGCGGCAAGTGGATGGCGCTGCACGGCACCAATTCGATCCTCGTCTTCACCGCCGAAGGTCTCGTCGATGCGCCCGACGAACGGCCCGACGTCTTCGACATGCTCGGCACCCAGTTCAAGGCCCACCCGCCGATCGACAAGTTCACGGTCGAAGTGGTCAATCCCGATCACGAACTCACCCGAGGGATTGCGGATTTCGAGGTGGTGGACGAGCTTTACCTGTCGCACACCACCGCGCCGATCGACACGCTGATGCAGACCACCTTCGAAGGCGAGGCGACCGGCTTTACCCAGGCGCAGTGGGACAAGACCACCGTGCCTATTCTTTATACGAGGGATATCGGCGCGGGGCAGATCGTATACAACGCACTAGGCCATTGCCGCGGGCATTATGATCTGCCGGGCATGGTCGATTTCTACCCGCACAAGGAAATGTGCGCGTGGAGCTATGATGTTTACTACGACCTGCTGCGCCGCACGATCCGCTGGGCCATGCGCGCAGATCGCTGAGCGGGCCGGGGGCTTGCGACAAGTGGGACACGATTGACATGGACATGGACTTCTCGCCCGAGGACATCGCCTTTCGCGAAGAGGTGCGCGCCTTCCTCAAGGACAGCCTGCCCGATCGGCTGCGCGATGGCGCGCGGCGGACGCCCGGGGTGTTCGTCGAACCCGATATCGGCATGGAATGGCACCGCATCCTCTACCGCAAGGGCTGGGTCGCGCCGCACTGGCCCAAGGCCGACGGCGGCACGGGCTGGACCCCGACCCAGAAGTTCATCTTCGAAAAGGAATGCGCGCTGGCCGGCGCGCCGTCGCTTGCGATCCTCGGCCTCAGGCTGGTCGGCCCGGTAATCTGCGAGTTCGGCACCACCGAACAGAAGGCGCGGTTCCTGCCGCGCATCCTGTCGGGCGAGGATTACTGGTGTCAGGGCTATTCCGAGCCCGGCAGCGGTTCCGACCTCGCCAGCCTCAAGACCAGCGCCCGGCTCTCCGAAGGGCCGGGGGGCGATGAATATGTGATCAACGGCTCCAAGATCTGGACCACCCACGCCCATCACGCCAACTGGATCTTCGCGCTGGTGCGCACCGATGCGAGCGTGAAGAAGCAGGCCGGGATCAGCTTCCTGCTGGTGCCGATGGATCAGCCGGGCGTCAGCGTCACCCCGATCCATTCGATGTCGGGCGATCACGAGGTCAATGCGGTGTTCTTCACCGATGCGCGCACTGGGGCCAAGAACCGTATCGGGGCCGAAGGCGCGGGCTGGAGCATCGCCAAGTTCCTGCTTGAAAACGAACGCGGCGGATCGTGTTTTGCCCCGCGGCTGCTCCAGAGCATCGACCGGCTCGAAAACCTCGCCCGGACCCAGCCTTCGGGGGTCAACGGGGCGATCGCGCATGATCCGCGTTTTCGCGACCGGCTTGCGCGGGTGCGGCTCGAGGCCGAGGCGCTCGAGGTGACCGAACTGCGCATCCTCGCCGAGCTCGCCAAGGGCCGCGCGCCGGGGCCGCAGACCTCGCTGGTCAAGCTGCTTGGATCGAACATCGGCCAGCAGGTCGACACCCTGCGGCTCGAACTGCTCGGCCCCGATGCGCTGCAACTGCCGCTGGAACGCCCGCTCTACGGCAACGAAGCGCCCGAGCCGGTGGGGAGCGAATATGCCCAGACCGCGATGGGCCGCTACCTCAACAACCGCGCCGCGACCATCTTCGGCGGCTCGGACGAGGTGCAGAAGAATATCATTGCGAAAACCGTGCTGGGGCTTTGAGGCTCTACCACATCGTCATTGCGAGCCGCCGTAAGGCGGCGTGGCAATCCATGGACTGACGTTGCGATCAGGCGAGAGGGCAATCCATGGATTGCTTCGCTTCGCTCGCAATGACGAGAAACAGAGGACGCAAAGAATGGACGTATCGAAGCTGATGTTCCGCGAGGGCCTGATGGCGGGCGAGCGCATTCTCGTCACCGGCGGGGGCACCGGCCTTGGCCGCGAAATGGCCGAAGGTTTCCTGAAACTTGGCGCGACAGTCTACATTTGCGGACGCCGCCAGAACAAGCTCGACGAGACCGCCGACGAACTGATGGGCCTGCATGGCGGGAAGGTGGTCGCCCACGCCTGCGACATCCGCGATGCGGGCGCGATCCACGCCATGGTCGATGCGATCTGGGCCGATGGCGGCGCGCTCTCCGGGGTGGTCAACAACGCCGCGGGCAATTTCATCAGCCGCACCGAGGACCTGTCGGTCAACGGCTTCAACGCCATCGCCGACATCGTGATGCGCGGCACCTTCTATGTCACGCTGGACATCGGCAAGCGGCTGATCGCGGAGAAGAAGAAGGCGAGCTTCCTGTCGATCCTCACCACCTGGGTATGGTCGGGCAGCGCCTTCGTAGTCCCTTCCGCGATGAGCAAGACCGCGATCAACGCCATGACCCAGAGCCTTGCGACCGAATGGGGGCGCTACGGCCTCAGGTTCAATGCCATCGCCCCCGGCCTGTTCCCGACCAAGGGGATGAGCGCGCGGCTCAATCCCGGCGGATCGGGCGGCAATTCGAAGAACGATCTTAACCCGATGGGCCGCGCGGGCGAGATGCACGAACTTGCCAATCTCGCGGTGTTCCTGATGGGGCCGGGCGCGGAATATGTGAACGGGCAGACGATTGCCATCGACGGCGCGGGCTTTCAGGCCAATGGCGGGACTTTCTACCCGATGCTTCACGCCTTGGGCGATGCCGAATGGGACGCCATGCGCGCGATGATCAAGGGCACCAACGATCAGGACAAGGCCGATCGCGCGGTGGGGTAGTGCCCTATTTGTGAGCCCCCACGCAGGCGGGCTCACGCTTGGGCTGATTGGTCCGCCAATCCTTGCGCGGTCTTGTAGTCGGGCTTGCCGTTGTTGAGCCGCAAGGACTGATCGGTGAACAGATAGAGCCGCGGGATCTTGTAACCCGCCAGCCCGGCGCGGGCATGCGCGTCGAGCGCAGCTGCGTCGGCTTCGCCCTCGGGCTGCACCACCGCCACCACCTTGCGCCCGAAGCGCGGATCGGGAAGGCTCACGACGCGCACATCCTTGACCGCGGGGTGATCCATCAACACCGCCTCGACCTCCTCGGGGAAGACCTTCTCGCCGCCAGTGTTGATGCACATGTTGTCGCGACCGATGAACTCGAGCGTCCCGTCCGCCGCCCAGCGCGCGCGGTCGCCGGTCATCAGCCAACGCTTGCCGCCGATCACCGGGAAGGTCTGGCGGTTCTTCTCGTCCTCGCCGAGATAGCCCAGCGGCAGCGGCCCTGTGCGCGCGACGATCCCGACCGCGTCGCTGCCGGGCAGCACTTCGTTGAGCTGCTCGTCGAACAGCTTGGTCTCGCGGCCGGGCAGGGGCTGGAACTTGCCGCCACCGCTCGATCCGGCGGCGGTGGTGATGACAATGCCGGTGCCCGAGCTTTCCGATGACCCCAGCGCATCGATGATCGTCAGCGTCGGCAGGTGCGCGATCAGCCGCTGTTTCAAGCCAGGCGAGAACACCGCGCCCGACGAGGTGATGCTGCGCAGGCTGGCGAGCGCGGCACCGCCGTCGCCGCGCGCATCGAGCCGGTCGGCGAGCGGCAGTGCAAAGGCATTGCCGACGATGAAGACGCCGCGCGCGCCGATCCGCCCGATCTCGTCGATCGCGGCATCAGCATCGAACTTTGCCGCCGGAAGCAGTGCCAGCGTGCCGCCCTTCAACAGGTGGATGATCCCGGTGAACAGCCCTGCCCCGTGCATCAGCGGGCTCAAAAGCAGCAGCGGCGAGGTGCTGGCCGGGTGATCGGGGCCGATCCGCACCGCCTCGGCGACCTGATCGTCGAGGGAGGCGCTGACGAACGGGGCAACGCCGGGCCCGCGCTGCCATACCCCGATGCTGAACGCGCCCCAGGCTGCGTTCATCGGCCACATCACCGCCTTGGGCATGCCGGTGGTACCCCCGGTCGCCGTCAGGAACAGCGCCTCTGGGTCATCATGCACGCCGAACCCGGCGGGGCGCGTGCTTGCGCACAGCACGTCCCAATCTTCGCTGCCGATCTCCAGCGTCAGTGCATTCTCCGGCAGGGCGGCACGCGCGGCGTCGGCGAAATCGCTTTCGGTGAACAGCGCCTTCAGGGCGAAGCGTGTGCAGATGTCGGCAAGCTCGCGCGCCTTGTAGTGATAATTCACATTGACCGGCACCACCCCGGCCTTGACGCAGCCAAACCAGGCGAGGAGGTAATCGGGGGTGTTGCGCAGCATCTGCCCGGCAATATCGCCGGGCGCGAGACCGCGCGCGGCGAGCCCTGCCGCGATCGAATCGGTGCGCGCATCAAGTTCGCCCCAGCTCACCACGCGCGTGCCGTGCACCAGCGCCGGGCGATCGGGCGGGATGGCAGCCGCGAGCTGTTTGAGCGCCACCCCGAAATTGACCCTGTCGAAACCCATGCCGATCATTCTCCTGCTGCGCTTGCGCTAACCCCGGGGGCTGGCCGATTCCCCTACGTAAATGATGAGGACATTCCGAAAAACTGCGCTAATCTACGAAGCGGGAGCACAAAAGAGAGGAGCAGGCCTGACAATGGCTAACAATGTTGTCGAACTGCGCACGCCGCAAGGGCGCGAATCGCTTGAACAAATGCTCGCTTCGGTGACGATCACCTGCGCCGAGGATATCCACGATGCGGCCGTCAATCTTGCCCGAATCGCGCAGGAGCGGGGGATGCAGATCGCGGTTTGCGACGACATTTCCTCCAAGGAACCGATGGTCGATGCCGATGGCACGATCCTCAACGCCGATATCTTCCGCTGGCTCGACGATGGCGCGCGCTGGTGGGAGGATCATCGCCTCGCGCTGCATTCGCCGCTGCCGCGTGCCTGCCGCTACGAAAGCGAGCCGTTCTGGGTCAACGCGCGCGGCTTCCACACCCGCTGGCGCAATCACTATCTTGCCGAGATCGACCTCACCGATTTTGAGAAACGTGCGCTGTGCAAGGCAGCGATCGTGGTCCCGGTGCACTTGCCCTTCGGCCAGATTTCCGCGTCGAGCTTCATCAGCATGGACCGCTCGCGCGAAGACCTCTCGGCCGAATACGCGGAATACGGCGCGCTGTTCGCGATGGTGACGCGCTGCTTTGTCGCAGGCTATGTCCAGGCCAACCGCACCAAGCGCCGCATCCCGTCGGATTGCGTGCTGTCCAAGCGCGAGGTCGAATGTCTGCGCTGGGCGGCGATCGGCAAGACCGACAAGGAGATCAGCATGATCCTCGATCGCTCGCACGCAACGATCCGCTACCATATCCACCGCGCCGGCGAGAAGCTCGACAGCGTCAACCGCGCGCAGACGATCTTCAAGGCGGGGCAACTGGGATATCTGGGGGCGTCTGATTGACCGTGCCAACCCCTCCCCTTCAGGGGAGGGGCAACGAGACTTGGCGTTGCACAGCAATGCCTAGTCGCAGTGGGTTGGGGCGGTTTGAGCGTTGCGCTTTGCCGACGGCCCCCACCCCAACCCCTCCCCTTCAGTGGAGGGGCTTTTTTTGACTTAGCCCAACCTCCTCAGCGGCTCCGAGCCATCCCAGCCGTGCCCTGCCGCCTTGATCACGCCGAACAGGTCCGGCCCGTTTTTGTCCTGCTGCAATATCTCCACCAGCGTCCCCGGTCCGCCGCCGCCGTTGTTCGGGCCGGGATCGACATAGATCACCTGGCTGGTGCCGAAGGTGCCCTCGATCACCACCTCGCACCCCTCGGCCTCGCACACCCGGCGCGCCGCGGCGAGATCGTCGACGAGAATGCAGACATGGTGGAGGCCATTGCCGGTCGATCCATATTCGCCGCGATAGATCGAGGGGTGATCGTCGCGCGGGCGGATCAGCTCGATCTGGATATCGCCCCAATAGGCGAGCGCGAGGTCGAACACCGCATCGGTGGGCTGACCCCGATACTTCATGCCGTCGAGGTGAATGCCCTCGATGATGAAGAACGGCCCCACCCCCATGACCTTGGTCCAGTGCGCCACCGCCGCGTCGAAATCCTCGGGCACGAAGGCCAGCTGCATCACCTCGCCCAGCGCGGCGATTTTTCCGTCGAGCGCCATGTTCCTCTCCAATCCGCTAGGGTGACCCCCATGCGAACCTGTGTGATATTCACCGCGCACGACACTCCACAAAGTGCGAGGATGAGGGATCACTTCCAGAGGATCGCGAAAGCCCCATGAACGAGATCAAGGATATTGCCCGCGCGGACCGTTGCCCGGGGATCAGCTACACCGACATGCTCCACGGCGACACCCGCCGGCCGCCCGATTACCTGTTCGAGGAAACCACCATCGAACTGGGCGACGATCCGCTGCCGGTGGCGCCCTACATTTCCGAGGAATTCGCCGCGCGCGAACGCGAGATGATGTGGCCCAATGTCTGGCTGTTCGCCGCGCGCGAAGATGAAATGCCCGATCCCGGCGACAGCGTGGTGTTCGATATCGCCGGCAAGAGCTTCCTCCTCATCCGCCAGAAGGACGGCGGGGTGAAGGCGTTCTACAATGCATGCCTCCACCGCGGGCGCAAGCTTCGCACCGAGGGCGGCAATTCGGTGCAGCTGCGCTGTCCGTTCCACGGCTTCACCTGGCGCAACGACGGGTCGCTCAAGGAAATCCCCTGCGCTTGGGACTTCAAGCATCTTGAAGGCAAGGACATGGACCTGCCGCAGGCGCGCGTCGAGCTGTGGCAGGGCTTTGTAATGCTGACCGAGAACCACGACCTGCCCGACTTCAAAACCTGGCTCGGCCCGGCGGCGTCGCATTACGAACGCTATGATTTCGGCAATCGCTATACCGGGATGTGGGTGCAGAAGAAGATCCCGGCCAACTGGAAGGCGACCGCTGAGGCCTTCATGGAGGCCTGGCACTCGATCACCACCCACCCGCAGCTGCTCGCCTTTCTCGGCGATGCCAATACCCGCTACGATTTGATCGGCGATCACTTCAACCGCGCGATCACGCCGTCCGGTGTCCTCAGCCCGCACGTCAAGGGCAAGGATTCGGACTACGTGCTCGAAAAGATGAACGAGTTTTCGGGCGGACAGGATGCGCGCAGCAACCGCCGCTTTTCCGCCAGCGAGGGCACCGACGACAACTATGACGCTGGCGATCCACTGGGCGCGCGCAAGGTCTTGGCCGATGCCGGGCGCAAGGGCTTTGCCGACCAATACGGCTATGACTACGCCGATGCCTCGGACACCGAAATCCTCGACAACTTCACCTACAACATCTTCCCCAATTTCGCGCCGTGGATCGGGTTCCTGCCGACGCTGGTCTATCGCTGGCTGCCCGGCGACACGCCCGACTGGTGCATCATGGAAATCCGCCTGCTGTTCCCGACCCCCAAGGGCGAGCCGCGCCCGCGTGCGGTAACGATGACCTATATCCCCGATGGCGAACCCTTCGCCTGGGCCAACGACATCATGGGCCCGCAGCTTGCCAACGTGTTCGATCAGGACATGGCCAACCTGCCCTATGTGCAGCAAGGCATGAAGAGCATGAAGGAAGGCTTGATGCAGCTCGGCCATTATCAGGACAGCCGGGTGCGGCATTTCCAGACCACGCTGATGAAATATGTGATCGGGGAACTGCCCGCCGCCGGGTAAGCGCGATGGGCTTTGCCTTCGAACTGACCGGGCGCACTGCGCTGGTCACCGGGGCCTCGTCGGGGCTGGGTGCACGCTTCGGGCGCATCCTTGCGGTGAGCGGTGCGCGGGTCGCGCTCGCGGCGCGCCGCAGGGAGCGGGTCGAGGCGCTCGCCGAGCGGCTCGGTGCGGCGGCACTGGCGGTCGCAATGGACGTTTCGCGCGAGGCCGACATCATCGCCGGGTTCGACGCCGCCGAGGCCGCTTTCAGCGCCCCGGTCGATACCGTGATCGCCAATGCCGGGGTCGACGGCGCGGGGCTGATCACCGCGATGACCGAGGCCGAGATCGACGCGACCTTGGCGGTCAATCTCAAGGGTGCGATTCTGACCGCGCGCGAGGGCGCGCGGCGGATGCTGGCGGCGGGCGTGCCCAATGGCCGGATCGCGCTGATCGCCTCGATCACCGCGTTCGAGCCTTCGCCCGGCCTCGTCGCCTATGCCGCCAGTAAGGCCGGGGTTGTGCAGGCCGCGCGCAGCATGGCGCGCGAGTGGGCGCGCAGCGGCATCTGCGTCAACACCATCTCACCCGGCTACATCCGCACCGCGATCAATGATGACTGGTTCGAGACCGAGGGCGGGCAGAAGCAAATTGCGCGCTTCCCGCGAAAGCGCCTGATGGGGGAAGAGGGGCTCGATGCGATGGTGCTGTTCCTGTGTTCGGACGCGGCAGAGTTCGTGACCGGCGCCGACTTCGTGCTCGACGACGGACAGACATTGTGATGCGTTTTCGGTTCAAGCTGACACGAACCAAAAAGCACGCAAGTTATGTGGCGACCGGGGCGCCGCGCGGGCTTATTCGCGCCATCCCTTCGGGAGACGATGACTATGCCTGAACGCCTCATCTCGCTCGCCGCCGGGATCATGCCCGAGGCGACGCCTGCGCAGCTGATCGAGGCTGCCGCCGCATCCGATTTCGACTTCGGCGGGATGTGGGTGGAGAAGGACAGCTGGACCCCTGCCACCACCCGCGCGATCCGTCAGCAGGCCCGCGATGCCGGGGTCGCGCTGCTCGATTGCGAGGTGGCGTGGATCATGCCCGGCCCGCCCGATCCATGGCTCTGCGAACTGGTCGAGATTGCCGCGGAGCTGGACGCGAAGAACCTCCTCGTCGTTTCCAGCGATCCCGACATGGCCGCCACCACCGCCAAGCTTCAGACGCTGGTGAGCGCCGCTGCGGGCACCGGGGTCAGGGTCAATCTCGAGTTCGGCATTTTCACCGAGGTCAAGACGCTTGCTATGGCGCGCAGCATCCTCGAGGCGGTCGAAGGCGAGGCCAAGGCGCTGCTTGTCGATACGCTGCACTGGTCGCGGTCCGGGGGAACGGCGGCGGAGCTGGCTGCGATCCCGCGCGCTTGGCTGTCCTATTGCCAGCCCTGCGATGCCCCCGCCGATCCGCCCGATACCGGCAATTTCGACGCGATCATCGACGATGCGATCAACCGCCGGATGCCGCTGGGCCAAGGCGGCCTGCCGCTTGCCGAAATGGTTGATGCGCTGCCCGCAAGCCTGCCGATGGCGATCGAGGAACGCTCAGCGAAGCTGCGCGAGGCCTTCCCCGATCTCATCGCCCGCGCCCGCGAATGTGCCCGCACCAGCAGGGCATGGCTCGACGCGCACGGATGAGCATTCTTCCGGTCACACTGGTGCAGATGGCCTATCTGGTGCCCGACCTTGCCGTAGGCTGCGCCGCGCTGAACAGCGCCTTTGGCTGGGGCCCGTTCCTCGGCGGGGCCGAAGGCGTGCTGGCCGATCATGCCTATCGCGGCGAGCCTGCCGAACCGATCCGCATCCGCGGCGTGTTCGTCCAGACTGGCGCAATCAATGTTGAGGTGATCGAGGTCGTCTCGACCGCCCCCAGCGCCTTTCACGAGGTGCTGCGCGCCGATGGCCAGCCGGTGCTGCATCACTGCGCCACCTTTGCCGCCGATTACGAGGGCACCCGCGACCACTTTGTTGCTCAAGGCTTCCCGGTGGTCAGCGAGTTCGGCTTTGCCGGGCGGCGCATCTGCTATGTCGATACCCGCGCGATGCTCGGCTTCATGACCGAGCTTTATCCCGATCTGCCGATCATCCGGGCGATGTATGCCGAAACTGTCGCTGCTGCCGCCGAGCGCCGCGGCGATCCGGCCATCACGCCCTTCACCGCCACGCGCTGAGGAGCCGCCGCTTACGCCTCGGCGGCGATTTCGGCGGTGTCGAAATAGTGGATGCGGTGTTCCTTGAGCAGCCCGTCCTCGAACCGGCCGACCTCGCTCAGCGTCTGGGTGAAGGTGCGGCCGGTTTTCTTCGAAGTCATGGTGAGGCTGAGGATCACCGCGGCATAATCCTTGCCCCCGATGATCTCGTGGATATCGACCTTCGCGCTCGCCCAGGTGCCGTACATCGCAGCCGCCACGCGTCGCAGCGCGTCGCGCCCGCGCCATTCTCCGCCGAAGGGCAGCGAGGCGGCCTCGTGGATCACGATGTCGGGATGCAGCCGCACCGCGACTGCGTCCCAGTCCTGCTGGCCTGCGAGCCGGTAGATATCGGCCAGCAGCTCGGCGGGCGGCGCGTTCATCAGAGCGCGCTCATTCGATTGTCCCGATCAGGTCGCCGACCTTGTAGACCGCGCCCTCCTCGCCGGTGGGACGGATGATCCCGCTGGCCTGGGCTTCGATCTCGGTGGTGCTTTTGTCGGTCTCGACGGTGTAGATGATGTCGCCCTTCTCCACCGTCTCGCCATCGCCGAACATCCATTCGACGAGAGTCATTTCAACGGCGCTCATGCCGAGCTTGGGGATACGGATTTCGGATGCCATTGCGGATGAGTCCTGCCTGATAGTTTTTCGCTTGGCCCCTTCCCTTGAGGGAAGGGGTTGGGGATGGGTTGTCCCGCAATCGATGGGGCAGCACCCCCACCCCCGGCTCCTCCCCAAGGGGAGGGGAGTTTAAGGTCTGCCCCCTAAAGCCTGCCAACGCTCGCTTTGATCTGTTCGACGATCTGCGGCTTGGTCGGGATCCACGCCTGTTCGAGATGCGAAGCGAAGGGCACCGCCGAAAATGTCCCGCCGATACGCCGCACCGGGCCCTTGAGGTCGTCCCAGCATTTTTCCTGAATGTTCGCCGCAAGCTCGGCCCCGGTGCCGAAGGGGCGCACGGCCTCGTGCAGGGTCAGCGCGCGGCCGGTCTTGCGCACGCTCGCAAGCACGGTCGCCTCGTCGTATGGGGCGATGGTTCTGAGGTCGACGACCTCGACGCTGATGCCCTCCTTGGCGAGATCATCGGCCACCGCCAGCGCGTCCAGCACCGTGCGGCCATAGGTGATGATCGAGATATCGCGGCCCTCGCGTGGCACAGCCGCCTTGCCGAGCGGGACCCGGTACCCGACGCCGGGATCATCCGCCTTGAGGCCATAGCACAGGATATTCTCGATGAAGATCACCGGATCATTGGCGTCGATGCTCGCGCGCATCAGCCCGCGCGCATCGGCGGGGTTCGACGGCGTGACGACATGAAGCCCGGCGACGTGGGCGAACCAGGCCTCGAGCATGTCCGAATGCTGCCCGCCAAAGCCGACGCCGACGCCGGTGGTGGTGCGGATCACCATCGGGCACGGGGTCTGTCCGCCGCTCATGAAGCGGAGCTTCGCCGCATGGTTAACGATCTGGTCCATGCACACGCCGACGAAGTTCATCAGCATGATCTCGGCAATCGGGCGCTGGCCCGCGAGCGCCGCACCAACGGCCGCGCCGATGATCGCGGTTTCCGAAATAGGCGTCGCGCGGATGCGGTGTTCGCCGTATTTCTCGGTCAGGCCCGAGGTGACCTTGAACACCCCGCCGCCCTGCTTGGCGCTGACATCCTCGCCGAGGCAGAAAACGCCTGGATCGTCGGCCATCGCCTCGTCGATCGCGAGGTTGAGCGCCTGGGTCATGGTGATTTCGGCCATCAGGCGGTCTCCTCCAGCACGTCTTTGTAGATCTCATCGGTGTCCGGCAGCGGCGCATTGAGCGCATGTTCGACCGCGGCATCGATCTGCGCGTTGATATCGGCGACGATGGCGTCCAGTTCGGCCTCGGTGAACTGGTGGTCGAGCATCACTCTCCTCAATTTGGGCAGCGGGTCTTCGGCCTTCATTTCGGCGATGTGCTCAGCGGGCATGTACGAGAAGTCCGAACCGAAGAAATGCCCCATCATGCGGTAGCACATCGCCTCGACCAGGCTGGGCCCCTCGCCCGCGCGGGCACGCCGCACCGCCTCGACCATCGCAGGGTAGATCTGGTGGACGTCATTGCCATCGACTGTCACGCCGGGCATCCCGTAGCCCGCCGCGCGGCTGGCGATGCTCGGGCTGTCGGTGTGGTCGGCATAGGCGGTGTGCTCGCCATAGCGGTTGTTCTGGCACAGGAAAATCACCGGCAGCTTGTAGAGCTGGGCCATGTTCATCGCCTCGTGAAACCCGCCGATATTGGCCGCCCCGTCGCCGAAGCTCACCAGCGTCACGCGGCCATCGCCGTTGTTCTGGCTCGCCATCGCGAGGCCGTTGGCGATCGGCAGGCCCGATCCGACCACGCCGGTGGTGACCATGATCCCGGTGTCGGGATCGGTGATGTGCATGGTGCCGCCCTTGCCTTTGCAGGTGCCGGTCGCCTTGCCGAGGCATTCGCCCCACCACTTTTCCATCGGGATGCCCTTGGCGGTCTGCTCGCCCTGCCCGCGATAGGTGCAAACGACGTAGTCGTCTTGTCTCAGCGCCGCCATCGCCGCCGCCGAAACCAGCTCCTGCCCGCGCACGCAGTAATACATCACCGCGACCTTGCCGCCCATCAGGAGCTCGCGGAACTTCTCGTCGGTGCGGTTCACCTTCATCGTGCGGGTGTAGATGTCGAGCAGGGTGTCGCGCCCAATTTCTTTGGCGATCTGGGACATGGTGTTTGGCCTTCCAGGGAGAGGGTCTTAGAACTGGACGCGCTGCGTGAAGCCGCCGTCCACCACGATGTTCGCGCCGGTCATGTAGGGCACCGCCGGGCTCGCGACGAAAACGATGGCCTTGGCGACCTCGACCGGCTCTCCAAAGCGGCCCGTGGGCATCTTGGCGAGGGTCGCGTCGAACAGCGGCTTCATGTGCTCCTCGATAATCTCCCAGTTGCCGCCCTTGTAGTAGATCGCGCCCGGGCTGACGGTGTTCACGCGGATGCCCTTGGCGGCATAGGCCTGGGAAAGCTGCGAGGCATAGGTGATGAGCGCCGCCTTGATCGCGTTGAAGGGATTGGGGGCGATGAAGGTTTCGAGCGCGGCGGTCGAAGACAGCATCACGATCGAGCCGGTGCCCGAGGCTTCGAGATGGGGCGTCAGGGTCTCGACCGCAAAGGCCGCGCCCTTCAAATCCATGTCGAGACACGCCTGCCAGTCCCCGGCACCTCCCGTGCCCGAGGCCGAGGCGGTATGAACGAAGATGTCGCAGCCGCTCAGTTCCTGCGCCGCCTTTTCGAGCCACGCCTGATAGGCCTCGGTGCCTGACGCCATGTCGAACACTTCGGCAAAGACCTTGCCCGGCCCGGCGGCGTCGATCTCGGCCTTGGCGGCCTCGATCTTGTCCTCCTTGCGGCTGAAGAAGGCGACGTCAGCCCCCTCGGCGGCGAACAGCTTGAGGGATTGGAGGCCGAGCCCGTGGGCCCCGCCGTTCATGATGACCTTCTTGCCCTCGAGTCCCAGATCCATAGCGCCTCTCCCCGGCTTGTCGTGCAGGCCCGAGGGGATAGCCGAGTGGGGGAGCGGGGCGTATGATCAAAAGTGTGGGGGCACCAGATTGCCCGCGCGCGTTCGCAGCGACGCAGTGGTGGCGCGGCCGGGTTGGAGCCAGACGCAACTTGGTGCGATTTGGCGGGCAGGAGCGAAAGTTATGACTTGCGCCCCGGCCCGGCGGCCATCGCGCCAATAGAAAGGGGGCCTGCCCACCGACAGACCCCCATCATGACAGACGCTTCGGGCGTGCCTCGAACCCTTACGCGTCACGATCCGTGTGCGGCATGGCGCGTCAATTGGGCGCGTCGGCCCTGTCTTCGATGGCGTCCGCCTCAGCCTCGCCTGCTTCGCGCACCGCATCGGCGCGTGCATCCATCGCCTCTTCGGCGGGAGTGTCCATGCCGTCCACGGTGGGATCGAGCATGTCGGCACGTTCCTCCATGGCGTCCGCCGTTTCGTCGGCATCTTCACGCACAGCGTCGGCTGCCGCGTCGAGATTGTCCTCACGCATCTCTTCGGAGGTGGGGGTCTGATCGCACGCCGCAAGCGACACGCCAACTGCAAGGGGGAGAAGCATCGCGAATTTGATCATGTCTTGGTTTCCTTTTTCCGCAGAATGTCCGATATTCATGAGCCGGAGACATAATAATTTGACGGGCGGCTTTATCGTCCGGCAATCAAGTGCGCGGATGAATTGGATGACTACAACAATAAAGTATGGTTTTGATTGCTGCATCCAACTGCGATATTCTTTTATCGAGCGAGATATTTTCTAGCGATGGAGAAGATTAACGCTTTTTCTTCGTTCCTCCGCATGGTGACGGAGGGCTAAGTGAACGGGAGGCCGGATGTTCCATGGCGCTTGCAAAAAATTGCAATGCCGCGGCGGATCAAATTCGTGCATCAGCCGCTATTGTCGGGTTCGCCGCGTCGCTGCGCGTTTGGCGCCCGGCGCCTGCCCATTCAGGATTGAAAGGCCCGACCTCTTGACGAAGCTTGCGATCGATACCCGCATGACGATCACCGCCGATGCGCCGGTCGACATGTTGCTGCAATTCGGTGTTGCAGACCTGCCCGAACAGGCGGTCGAGGTGCTGGAATGCAGCGTCGGCGGCGGCCGCACCGCAACCATTGCCGCGCAGGAAGGGATCGGGCAACGCATCTGGACGCATTTTGCCGGCACCATCGAGGTCAGCTATCGCGCCGCTGTGGCATTAACGCGCGACTTGCCCCCGCTCGGCGAGATGGCCACGCTCCCCCTCACAGCGATGCCGTCCGAGGCCGTGCCCTACCTGTTCGAATCGCGATACTGCCCGAGCGCCCGCTTCGAACCCTTTGCCGCGTCGCGCTTTGGCGAGACAGCGGGGGGCAAGCGGGTCGAGGCGATCCATGAATGGCTCGCGCGCGAGCTCGCCTATGTCCCTGGGGTCAGCGACGCACGCACCGATGCGGCCGACACTTTCGTGACACGCCAAGGAGTGTGCCGCGATTATGCACATCTGCTGGTGGCGCTGGCGCGTGCATCGGACATTCCGGCGCGTTTCGTGAGCTGCTATGCGCCCGGCGTCACCCCGCCCGACTTTCACGCAGTTGCCGAAGTGTTCCTGGCCGATCCCGCCATGCCGGGCGCGGGCGTCTGGTACCCCGTCGATGCAACCGGGATGGCGCGACCGCACGAGATCGCGATCATCGGCGTCGGTCGCGATGCCGCCGACGTCAGTTTCATGACCAGCTTCGGCGCGGCCGAGCTTGCGGATATGATCGTAGCGGTCACGCGCTGCGCCTGATCGGCGCGTGTCGCCCTGCATTGCGCCAAGGGTGCCGCGCGCGCGTGCAATCGGGTGAATGCTGCCATTCCGGAGCGCCGCACGGCGGGCCTCGCCCTCAGCTCTCTTAACCGCTATGCTGCGAGATCACGGCAAGCTTGCCGGGGGACGAGGGCAGGGGGCGCGCAATGGTCGATCTGGAAATCGCATCGGAAGTCGAAGCCTTTCCCCTTACCGGGCGGTTCCTGATGGGGCGGCTGCGACACGACATGTTCGAGGCGGAGAAGGCGCTGCTGGAATCAATGATCGAACGCACCCGCACCCTTGCGCGGCCCGAACGCATTCTCGAAAAGGGCAAGGTCTACAGCTATTCGACCATGTTGATCGACGGCTTCGTGCTTCGCACACTCGACGGGGTGCAGAACCGCTACGCGGTCAGCTTCCATGTGCCAGGCGATTTCGTCGATCTGCACTGTTTTGCGCTGGGACGGCTTGATCACAATATCGACACGATCGGCGAGGTGACGCTGGGCTACGTCCCGCACGAACAGATCGCATGGGTGATGCGCGAACATCCCCATCTGGCGCGGCTATTCTGGTTTTCGACGCTGCTCGACGCTGCCATGCACCGGGAATGGGTAATGAAGCTCGAACAGCTCACCACCGCGCGCCGGCTCGCGCACATCTTCGCCGAAATCTGGCGGCGGCTCGACATGGTCGGGCTTGGCGATCCGAAAGGGTTTGCCACGCCGCTGACCCAGGCCCATCTGGCCGAAATGTCCGGCGCCAGCGCGATCCACGTCAACCGCGCTGTCAGCGAGCTACGCGAGCTTGGCATTGCCGATATCCACCGCGGCCGGATCGACATTCCCGACCGCGCCGCGCTCGAACGATTTGCCCTGTTCGAACCCGACTACCTTTATGGCGAGGGAACACTGAGCATGAGGCAGGACCGGTAACGTGCGGTTTGCCTACCCCATTCATGCCGTTCGTGCCCGCGATCGGGCAATTATTTTGCAAAAACCGCAACGAATTTAACATTCATCAATCGACGCTTGCCGCGCGGCGTGCCTATCGCGGTGCCGATGGAGCGCGGGGCGATCGACAATGGCAAGGGGGTCTTTCCGATTACCGGCGATTTCCTCGCCGGCCGGATGCGCAACCATTTGCAGGCCGACGATCTGCATCTGCTCGAACAGGCCGTGGGCGAAGCGCACGAATTGGCGGATCGCGAAGTTCTTGCCGCGCGCGGGCAGCATCTCAAGCAGGCCTCGCTCCTGATCGATGGTTTCATGTTCCGCACCATCCAGCGCGGCGATGCGCGGTTCATCGTCGGGATTTGCGTGCCCGGAGACTTCGTCGACCTGCATGGGCTGGTGCTGCACCGGCTTGACCACAATCTTGTTGCCGCAGGCAAGGCGCGCGTCGCGCTGATCAGCCATTCCGGGATCGAGCGCGTGATCGCCCAGCGCCCCAGGCTGGCGCGGGCATTGTGGTTCGCCTCGCTGCTCGATGCGGCAATTCACCGCCGCTGGATCCAGATGCTCGAACAGCACGATGCGCCGCGGCGGATCGCACACATTTATTGCGAACTGCACGAGCGACTGCGTTTCATAGGGCGATCGAGCGAACATGCAGTGCGTGCACCCTTCACTCAGTTCGATCTGGCCGACATGTGCGGCATCAGCGCGGTGCACGCCAATCGCGCGGTCAGCAAGCTTCGCGAGGTCGAACTTGCGGAATTGCGGCGTGGGACGCTCTATCCGCGGGATTGGCAGGGCTTGCGCAAATACGCGCAGTTCGATCCGGCCTACCTGTTCGGTGCGCCCCCGGACTGATCCGCGCTCCAGCGCAAGAGGGGCGGGCCACCCTGTTCGGACCGCCCGCCCCCGCATGTCGGCTCCGCGCAAGGCACAGCCGACAAGGGCGTCAAACGCTGCGACCGCGGAAAAAGCCGATCACAGCCAGGATCAGCGCCACCACGAAAACGATGTAGGCGATGTTGGTTGCAGTGCCCGCCAGCCCGCCGAAGCCAAGCAGCGCGGCAACCAGTGCGATAACGAGGAAAGTTACAGCCCAGCCGAACATGATATGTCTCCTTGTTGAACTGCCGATTGCAAGCGCGTGAGCATCGCAATGTTCCATGGCGCAGCTGCAAATGCGACAGCAGCGGCGGCAAACCGCGGCCAGGCGTCAACGCGCGGTGTGGGGGTCGGCTTCGCGCGCGATTTCGTGTTCGTCGGGGATCGGGAAGGTGAACTCGACCCGGAATGTGCCTGCGGTCTCGCCCGCGGTGATTGTCCCGCCCAGCTGCGCGGCGAAGGCCTGCACCAGCTCGCTGCCGACGCCTTCGGATATGATCTGTGCGAATTGCCGGCCTCGGACCGCGTTCTCGACCACGAGCCGCGCGGACTCTATCCCGGAACAAAGTTCTACGGACACATCGCAGCCGCCGCTGCTGTTCATCCCGTATTTGACCGCGTTGGTGAGCAGTTCGTTGAGCATCAGCGCCATCGTCACCGCATAGCGCGAAGGCAGCGGCGTGCGCTGCGCACGCACTGTCATCCGGCAGCTGCCGCCCTCCCCGTCGACGGTGCGCGCGAAGCTGGGGACGAAGCGTTCAAGCAGCCGCCCCGCATCGACCCATTCAACCCCGGTGTCGCCGAAAAGTTCGCCGTGAACGTCCGAAATCGCCATGATCCGGGTCGCGGCCGCGCGCAGCGCCTGCTTGACCGCGGGATCTTCGCTCGCATCCATTGGACAGCACAGCATCGCCGAGGCGATCGCGAGCGAGTTCTTGATGCGGTGATTGCTCTCCACCACCAGCGCGGCGTTGCGATCGGAAAGTTCTTGCATCCGCGCCCGGGCTTCCTCGATATCGGTCATGTCGACGAATGCGCCGAACAGCTTGATCCTTCCGTCGGCGGGGTCGCGCGCGATCCCGGCTCGCACGCGGACATAACGCAGGCGCGCACTGCCCGGCACCGCGACGCGGTAATCATACGACGCGCTGGTGCCCGGCCCAAGGCCGAAGGCACGGTCGAGCTCGGCATAGACCGCCGGCAGATCCTCGGGCACGATGCGGTCGAAAAACGGGGCGGCGACCGGCCCCGCCTCATCCGCTGCAAAGCCGAACATCGCATCAACCCCGGCGCCGCGATCGAACCGGTCGGTGTCCGGGTCGTAAGAGAAGAACGAGAGATCGGATACTGCCTCGGCGGATTTGCGGACCATGTCGGTCAGCCGCCGTTGCCGCACCTTTTCGGTGATATCCTCCGATTGCTGGATGATCGCCGCCAATCCGCCGTCTCCGCGCACCGGCCATTGCACCACCGACCAGAAACGGTCCTCGAACTCGCCTTCATCATTGGACAGATCGTGCTGCAACTCGGGCACGATCACGGGCGTATCGGACGCCTGCATCTGCGCCACGGTATCGGCGATCACGGCCTTGGCATTCGCCCCATCGCCGCCGGGGCCGGGCGGAAAGGCATCGAACATGTGGCGACCGAGGATATCGCCCGCCGAGCGCCCGGTCATACGTTCATAGGCGGCATTGGCATAAAGCAAGGTGAGATCGGGTGCGTAGACCAGCATCGGGGAGGTACTGGAGCCATAGAGCAGCGCGGCGGCCTCGACGATCCGGTGGGTCAGCGCCTTGCTCATCATCCGCGCCTATCCGGGCCGTGTGGACATGACCAGCGAAATTGCATTAACAATTGCTGGTCTGGGCCGGTTCGCCCAGCATGGCGGCAGGGGGCATCGGGAAATGGACTTCGGCCTGCGTGCCGCGCGCATCGCGCTGCAGCTCGAAACGCCCGCCAAGGCTGTCCGCCAACACATCCACCAGTTGCAGCCCCAGCCCCGGCGTCGGCTCACAGGAATCCGCAGCGCCGCTTCCCTGATCCCGAACCCGCAACACCGCCTCTCCCTCGCCCTCGCGTTGAAGCGTGATCTGCACACCGCCCGCGGTGCTACCCGCATAGGCGAACCGCGCGGCATTGGCGATCAATTCGGACAAGATCACGCCGAGCGAAATTGCCTGATCGACGGTGCCTCTGAGCGCGATCGATGAGAAACTGATCCCGGTCAGCGCGCGGCGACCGGTGTAATTGTCGTTCAACTGGCGCACCAGCCCTGCCAGATAGGTGTCGATCGCGAGTGTCCGGATGTCGAAGGAGGAATAGAGGCCCTTGTGGACCTGCGCGATGCCATTCACCCGGCTTGCAAATGCCTCCACCGCTTTGCGGGCGTCGCCCGGCAGCATCGCGCCAGCCTGAAGATGCGCGGTCGACACCACCAGCGCAAGGCTGTTGGCGATCCGGTGCTTCATTTCCTCCAGAAGGACATCGGCGCGCACGCGCAATTCGTCAGCTTCAATCCGGGCAATGCGGGCGGCCCGATCGGCGGCCACAGTGCTGGCAATCATCGCGGCGAGCAAATGTACGAAATCGGCGCTGTCATCGCGCATCGCAACTGCGTTCGCCCCCTTCTCTAGCGCGACCAGGGCGGACGCGATGTCGCCCGCTGCCACCAGCGCGATCAGCGGCGCGCCGGCCATTTCCCGGTTCCAGGCCCAAAGCACCCCGGCATCGGCGAGAACCACGTCGGCCCGCTCCCCTTCGAGCGCTGGGGCCGCTTCGTCGGGGCCCACAATGACATGGGTGATATCGGCGCCAGCCTTCGCCAATGCCCGGGCAAGGCGAGTTCCCCTTACATGATCCGCTCCGGTGTCGGGCTCGACGAAGGCGACACGCGCAGACGACGCGGCGCGCGGGCCCCGGTCGCCGGAAAGCGGCGGACTGGCGGGATAATGCGTGGACGTCACGGCGCGCACTCCACGTTCGGCGATGCCGGTGCGATGCGCCGATCAGGCCGTTTCGACCGCAGCCATGGTCTCGCGGCTGACCAGCAGCGCCTGCATCACGGTTGCAGCGACATCGTCCGGGTTGAACGGCTTTGCAATGACGTAAGCGGGTTCGCGGCGGTCGCCGGTCAACAGCTTTTCGGGAAAGGCGGTAATGAAGATCACCGGCACACTGATCCGGGCGAGAATCTGATCGACCGCGTCGATCCCGCTCGACCCGTCAGCAAGGTTGATGTCGGCGAGGATCAGTTCAGGGGCGAGGTCTTCTGCTGCAGCGATGGCTTCAGCGGCGGTGCGCGCGACGGCGGACACATCGTTGCCCATGTCGATCAGCAAGCGCTTGAGATGCAGCGCAATGACCGCCTCGTCCTCGATCACCAGCACCCGCGACGAAAGCATCAGGTTGATCGCTGTCCGCGCCTCGGCAACCAAGGTGGCAATGCGCGAAATGTCGAGATCGAGGATCACGGCGGCTTCTTCGTGGGTGAAACCTTCGATCGTGGTTAGCAGAAGCGCCTTGCGCGCGGAGTGGGGAAGAGCGCCGATAACCGCGGTCGGCAGGTCGATAGTCCGCAGAGACGCATCGCTCCAGAGCTTATGAAACACCCGATAGAGTTCGTTACGCACTTTGACATCGTGACGAAACTCGTCAGACGCCGCGATCAACGCCTGAAGCGTTTCGCGCACGGCCGCATCGCCTAGTTCCTGCGATCCTGTCAGCATCCGCGCATAACGGCGCAGAAACGGCAATTCGCGGGCGATTTCGTTCTCGATCGGCATGTGTGTGTCTCCGTTGCCCGCGAAAGCGACCCTCCCGGCAAAAGTTCCATCGCGTCAGGAACATTGTCCCAGAGTCAAGCTTGTGCGGCACACACCACGACAAGAGCCGCAGCGCCGGTTAAACGTCATGTGTGCGGCACTTTACAAAGGATAATCAACGATCGCCTGGACGGCGTTCGTCTCGGACAATGATAGCGATGCCCTCACCCGAAACCAACGCGGGCGCAGCCCCTTACCGCCTACCCCCCGCCTTCGATCCGATCGAGGCTGCATTGCGCCAGCTTTTCGGCGGGCTTGAAGACGGCGACATTCCGGATGACCTGGCCGCGCTCGCCGCGCAGATCGCACCTCGCGAAGCTGACGAGCGCTGATCGCACCGCCTGGTGCGCGGCGCAGCCCGCGACAACGCGCCGCCTCGCAAGCCACAGTGCACCCACAGAATAGAGAACCGAAAAAAGCCCCCGCCTCAGGGTGCGGCGGGGGCATAGTTAATCGGGGGCACCCAGGTCAGTACAGGATGCGGGGAGGCAAACCGGCCTCAACGGTGAATGTTTCACCGCCTCGCAAATAAATTTTGCTGGCCTCCGCTGTGCACGCGGCGGGCGGAGTTCGCCATGCGCCCGGCGGGCTTCTCGGCGTGGAACATCGAAGGATCGGCAGGGTTAAGCGGTGCAATGGGATAGGGCGGTCTGGCGTCCGCTCCGGCCCTTGGTGGTGCACTACGGCGGGGGACACGGTGTTGTGTTTCACGCCCGACGAATTGAAGGAAAAACCCATGATCAAGAATGTGATAGGTGCCTTTGTGGGTGCCAAACTCGCCGAACGTTCGCCCAATGTCAGCAGCACGGGCGGCGCAGCCGGGGGCGCACTGGCGGCCAGCGTCGTGCCTTTTGTGATCTCGCGGTTAAGCCTCCCGCTGATTTTGGTGGTGGGCGCGGGGGCCTATCTGCTGTCGCGGAACAAAGCTGCCGAGAGCGCGCCTGACGCGCAAACCGGATCGCAAAAACCCGATAGCCCGGAACCCTCTTTCCTCGACAACGAAGGTATTGGCACCGCAGATACGCCGGAATTTCGCTGATCAGCTGTCCGGGGCGGAGGGTTTCGACGCCTCCGCCCCGCGAGGGCGAAAGAGGTAGCGGTAAACGCCCCACAAGTTGATCGCCATCAGGCAGATGTTCTGCCATCCGATCCCCTCAGCTTCATCGCTGAGGAAACCCCAGGCGATCAGCGCCGCCGAGGCACTGACGAACAGCACGAATCCCCAACCGGAAACGCGCTGCGAAATGTCTGATGCGACCACCAGGGATGCGATCACGCCGACGATCGCTCCATACCATTGCAACACGTCGAGCATCGTCATTTCGGAACCCTCCCGGCCATCTCGGCACCCGCGATCCGGAAATTGATCGGCTTGAAGCTGCCGCCGTTGGACGCGTAGGCCGAACAGGCCGTCAATCCGACGATCAGGTCGATCGCAGCGCGCATCCGGATGCGGTCACCCGCGCGGCTCAGCGGCGGGAGCACCGCGATCCGCCCGTCAGCGGCAACCGGCACGTTCATGAAGACGTTGAACGCGGTCGGAATTCGGTCGGCGCCGATACCGAAGGGTTCGAGCGCGGCTGCAAGGTTGCCGAAGCATCCGCGATGCGTGGGCTTGTCCGGATAAAAGTGGGCGAAGGTCGCGTGCGAGCACGGGGTCAGCAGGAAATCGTGCCGCCCGACCATGTCTTCCTCGATCGTCAGCATCACGCGCGACCGGTTCGACCACAGCCGCGATCCGGTGGTGAGCGCGATGGTCTCCTCGTAATCGAAGGTGCGCCCGTTGCTCACCGCCTCACCCGGATCGGCAGCGGCGAAGGCGACAAGATCGCTGACCTGTCCGCCTTCGGGATCGATGATCGTGAGCTCCTCCCCCGCCGCCAGAGGAAAGGCGACCCCCGAACGCGGGGCGATGCGCTGGGCGATCACCGGCGGGGATTCCGGAACGGGCATTTCCAGTCTCCGTCAACCATCCGGCCGCTATACTGCCGGGCTTCGCTGCTTTCGCCATGGCGCGCAAGCATCGGATTGATCGAGCCTGCCAGCCGCGCGTCGCGGGCGAGAATGGCGGCGCGTAGCTTTTCGTATCGCTGCTGCTCGCGCAGCCGTTCGAACTGGTCGTGAAGGTTGAACACCATCGCCGGGCGGTCCAAGCGGCGCGCCGGACGCGATGCACGCGGATGCAGCCCGACGACGAAATAGGCCTCGCCGCCGAAGCTCAGCGAAAAATGCGGATCCTCGGGATCGCTGCTGATGGCGGGATCCCACGGCTGCCCGCGCCACGCGTCCTTGGCGGCGAACGAGTTGAGACGATCCCACATGGCGGCCTCGAAACCCTCCTCGTCGAGATCGACTGGCCCCGAGAACACCACGGCGAAGCTGCGCAGCCCGCTTGCCTCAGCCCTGTACTGCGCGCTCCAGTCGCGCAGCGCCTCGTGGATTGCCACGTCGTCCCACGCGCTGTCGATTCGCCAGGCGGCGTGGATCGAAAGCATGCCGGTATTGAGCGCCGACTTCGCCCCGAGGCATGGAAACTGCGTATCGGCAACATGGCGACGCAAAGTCGCTGCGAGGCGCTCAGGGTCGATACCTACCGGCACCGGTTCGAAGAGGAGGGTATCAGGCATCCGCGCGCAAGTGACGGATCGTCGCCAATGTTCCATCGCCGCGACGCGCCGTGCCCGGCGGGAGATCGGCCTGCAATGTCTTTCCCCTGCGCCCCCCATCCCCCTTACTGATGGTTATTAACTTTTTTTGGATGGAGCGGGAACTTTCGCCGGTCTATTTGCATCACGTGCAATCTGCCGCGCCATCCATGGACCGCGTGAGGCGGATCGTCTGCATGTTCGTGCCGGCCCTGGGCGTATTCTGCGCCTGCCTTGCATCGGGATGGCTGACCGTGACGCTTTCTGCGTTCGCCGGTCCCGGCATCTCGATCTGGTTGACCAACGGGCTGGTGATGGCGATCGCTCTGGCATCGCCGATGCGGCGCTGGCCATTATGGGCGGCGGCGGCAGCAGCAGCCGATGGCGCAGGCAATGCAATATGGTATCACCATGATCTCGGCCCGGCGGGCTTGCTGATCCTTGCCAATGTCGGCTCCGCGATAATCGGGGCCGGGTTGGTGCGGCGGCTGGCGGGAAGCACCTGGCTGCTCGCCAGCCTACGCAGTGCGGCGGCGGTGGTGGCCGCGGCGTTGCTGGTCATGCCGCTGATCAGCGCCGTGCTTGCGAGTCTGGCACTGGCTTGGTCCTACGGCGATCCGCCGTTCGCGGCGTGGGGGCGGATCTTCCTTGGCGATGCGACGGGAGCGGTGATCATGGCCCCGACTGCGCTGCTGGTGCTGGGCCGCGCCGCGCCGCGGCAGCGGTTTACGCGTGCGGCGATGATCGAGGCGGCGGTGCTGGCGCTGTTCTTCGCCGCGATCGCGGTGCTGTCGCTCGGGAGTTATTTGCCCTCGGTTTCGCTGATGCTTGCACCGATCCTGTGGGCGGCGCTGCGGTTTCGCGCGCACGGCGCGGTTCTGGCGAGCGCGTCTCTGGCAGTTCTCGCATGCGCGCTCACTTCGGCGGATCTCAGCCCCTTCGGTCAGTCGTCCCCCTATCCGCAGCGCGGGCTGGAGGCGTTGCAGATGTTCCTGCTGGCGGTGACCGGCAGCGCGCTGATGATCGGCGCGATTGCCGAGGAGAACCGCGCCGTGCTGCGGGCCCTGTCACGCAGCAATCGCGAACTTGCCGATCGCGATAGGCGGCGTACGCTCGAACTTACCGAAACGCAGACCCGTGCCGAACGCAGCGCCAGCCTGCTTGCGGCGATCGGCGAGGCCAGCCCCGAACTGATCTTCGCCAAGGACCGCGACGGCGCGTTGCTCTACGCCAACACGGCGACACTCGCGGTGCTGGGCGTTGAGCGCGGTGCCGGGGATATCGTCAGCGATTACGAGCGCAACCTGCGCGCCGATGAGGTCGAAGTCATTCGCCGCAACGACGCCCAGGTGCTGGCGACCGGCGAACCCGTCATCGCCGATGAAACCGCCACCGGCCCGGATGGTCCGCGCATTTTTCGTGTCGCCAAGGCGCCGCTGCGCGATTCGGCGGGGGCCATCTTCGGCGTGGCGGGGGTGGGCGTCGACATCACCGCGATAGTCAGGGCGGCCGAGCGCGAAAAGCTGTTGACCGCCGAGATCGAGCACCGGGCGCGCAACCTGCTGGCGGTAACCCAGAGTATCGTGCAGCTTACGCAGGCGGGCGATGTGGCCTCGCTGCGCGAAGCGATCGCGCGGCGGCTGCGGGCGCTGGCGCGCACCCAGGCGGTGATCGGTTCGGGGCAGGCCCGCGGGGCTGATCTGCGCACCATTCTGTGCGACGAGCTCGCCCCCTACCGCGAGGCTGGCGATACCCGGGTGACGCTCGCAGGCGCGCCTGCGTGGCTCGATGCGGACATCGCGCAGGCCTTCACACTGGTGTTCCACGAGCTTGCCACCAATGCCGCCAAATACGGCGCGCTGGCGGTGCCGACCGGCAGGCTCGCGGTGAGCTGGGAGGTGAGCGAACCGCAGCCCGGCATGCCCGAGATCGCGCTGACCTGGACCGAAACCGGCGGCCCCGCCGTCACGCCGCCCGTATCGACCGGTTTCGGATCGACCATCATCGAGGTCCTGGTGACTGCCGATCCTGCTGGCCGGGTTGAGCGCGACTGGCGCTCCGAAGGGCTTGTGGTGCGGATCGTCAAGCCGCTGGCGCGCCCGGCGGGCGATGGAAGCTGACCCGCACCCGGTCGTTGCCGCGGCACGGTTCGCCGGGCGGGGCGCGCAAGGGAGGAAACATTGGCCCGGCCGCGCGCTTGCGCGCTACCCAAGCTGAGGAGAAAATCATGACCAACGCCTATGAAAATGACGATCGTGATCGCGCGGAACGCAGCCCCGCGGTGCGGCCGCACGAGGGTGGCAGCGACTACCAGCCGCTGAACGAGGAAACCCCCGATGATGGCACCCCGCGCCCGCTGATGCCGCAAAGCGACGGGCTGCTGGTTACCGACGACGAAGACGAAACCTTCGTCGACGAAGCGACCTTTGCCGACGTCGACGATATCGACGAAGAGGATATCGACGATGCGGACAACATCGACGGTCGCGATTATTCGCGCGACCGGGCAAACAATCCCCCGACCCCGCCTGCAGTCGACTGACCGGCCACGACACCTCGGCAATGGGGGCGGCACCACCGACTGCCCCCATTGACCTGTGACGATCCCCTGCCTTGACGCAAGTCCCCTCTTCTGCTGTTCCCGCCGATACCACATGGTGCCTAAAGATCGCCTGCCGACCGTGCTTGCAGTGGACGATGATCCCTTGATACTGCTCGGGACCGCTGCGGTGCTCGGCGAACAGGGGTGGACGGTGGCGACTGCAACCACCGGCGCGGCAGCGCTCAAGCGGGTCGGCGAGGATGCAAGTATCGTTGCTGTCGTCTCTGACCTTGCGATGCGCGGCATGAGCGGGATCGAGCTGTTCGGCGCGATCAGACAATTACAGCGCCCTGTTGCTCTGGTGCTGGTCAGTGGCCATGCCGCGCCAAGCGAGGAACTGCCGCCTGGCTGCGAACTCGTCGTCAAACCTTTCGCCCCCGACCAGCTTGCGAGCGCGCTCAATGCGGCAATGGCGCGGCTCGGGCTGTGACGCCGTGCTTTCAGGCTGGCGCTGCTACCAGCGGGAATGACAGTCTGATACGGGTGCCGCCCGGCCCGGTGGCCAGCTCGATCGTGCCGCCCACCTGTTGGGCAAATCCCTCGATCAGCGTCATGCCGACGCTGTCGCTGGATTTATCCTTGTCGAAACCGCTGCCGTTATCGGCCACCGATACCACGGCGCAGTCCTCGCCGGTGGCAATGGACACAGTCATCGATCCCGAACGCGGCGGGGGGAAGGCATGCATGAACGCATTACCGACCGCCTCGATAACGAACAGCGTGAGCGCCACGGCCTGATCGGCGGTCACGGTCAGCTCCTGGGTCGTGCAGTCGAGCGACACGTCCTCACGCTCGCGATAGGCGCTGCGCAGCTGCATGCACAATTCGGGCAGCAGATCGTGCAGCGCAACCTGCCCGCTTTCTTCGGATCCCTCGCCGACATACATCAGCCGGTGGACCAGCGCGAGCGCGGCGATGCGGGTGCGGGCCTGGTGCAACGCCAGCGCCGCGCGCGGCTCGTTCACCCGTCCAGCCTCGAGCGACAGCATGCTGACAACGATCTGGAGATTGTTGCGCACCCGGTGGTTGACCTCGCTCACCATCGCCATGTTGTGGGAGAGCGCATCGCTGAGCCGTTGCTGCTTGGCGGCGATGGCATCGGCCATGTCGTGCAGGTCCACGGCAAAAGTCGCCATTTCGCGCGGCGCGAACTCGAATTGCGAAAGCTCTCGGGTGAAATCGCCCCTTGCAAAGCGCGCTGTGATCAGTCGCAAACGCTCCAGCCAGCGCAATATCGTCCAGCGGGTCGCGAACCAGATCGCCGCCGACGACAATACAAGCGCCAGCAGGGGCAACAGCAAAGCCGGCCATATGCGAGACAGGGCAGCGCCTGTGACGGTGCGGGTGGGTTCGGCATAAACGACATAGAGCTGGTCGCGGAACAGCGGCGCAGAAACGTAGGTCCAGTCGCTGCCGTTGGTGAGCCGCAGCTGCTCGGGTGTCTGCTGCGCGGCTGAAACCGCGGCGAAATCGCCGAACCTGGCTTTTCTGGAAGGAATGATCGGATTGCCACTTTGATCGACAATCACCAGCGCACCGGGGAGCGCGCGCTCCTGCTGCTGAAGCGCGGTGGTCAATCCCGTGATCCCAACCCCGGCGCTGACGGTGCCGACGAACTCGTTGTCAGCGGAAAAAAGCGGCTGGACCATGATCCATACCGCCATCCCGGAAATCCGGCCGATCTGGGGCGTAGACAGGTAGAGCGTGCGCCGTCCTTGACGCTGTAGCCACCACGGATCGCGGCTGAGATCGGCACCGGGGCTGAAGGGGAGTGCGGAGCACCGTGCCCGGCCATCGGGCCCGGTCCGGATATAATTCACGATCCCGTCATACCCTTCCAGCAAAGCGACAAGCGCAGCATCGCATCGCGGGCCGACATCGCGGACCTCCGGTTGCCGCCGTGCAATCGCAAGCGCCTGTTCGGCGATAATGAACGGATGACGCTGCTGTTCCGACACGGCCCAGGCATTGGCCCGCAAGCGTGAGGCCACGACATCGCGGGAATCCTCGATCGCCAGCCACGCCTGCAACAGCGCCACGAGCAGCAGCGGCAGCAGCGCCAGCGCCACCACTCGCACCAGCTGCGAGCGCAGTGTGGTCTTCGGCATGCGGGCAAGCGTCAACGGACGCGCGCGGGCACGCTGGCCTGTTCGCAATCAGGTCCGTCGATAATCGCCCTGATTGCCAGCCGGGCGCGGTTGAGGCGGCTTTTGAGCGTGCCCATGTTGCACCCCGCCACGTCCGCCGCTTCCTCGTAACTCATCCCTGCCCCGGCCACGAGCAACAGCACCTCGCGCTGCTGGGCCGGCAACTGCGCCATCGCACGCTCGACATCGTGCAGCGCCAGCCCCTGTTCCTGGGTCGGCTCCTGCACCAGCACCCGTTCGACAAGTTCGGGATCGGCCGCCACCATCCGGGCATTGCGTGCGGCGACGTTGTAGAAATGGTTGCGCAAGATCGTGAACATCCACGCACGGAAATTGGAGCCCGGCGTAAAGGTCGCACGGCCCGACCATGCGCGCACCAAGGCTTCCTGAACGAGATCATCGGCGAATGTGGCGTCGCGGCACAAACCCCGCGCAAAGGCGCGCAGCGACGGGATCAATGCCGTCATTTGCTCTGAAAAGGCCGCATCGTCATCAGCGACGGGCGTGTCGATTTCGCTCAGCACTCAGCTATCCTGCGACGGCGAGGGTCGTTTCTGAAGCTTCGCCACCAGCGCGGCGAAGTCTTCGGGCACATCTTCAGCCGCGACGTTGTCGAACATCTGCCGCAGTGCTGCTTCGACCGGATCGAAGGCGAGATCAGGCGTTTCGTCTTTCGGCACGTTATTGCGTTGATTCATCATAAGCAGCAAATCCTTGGGTCGGCCCACAACGCCCACCGGCCTTTGATTCAATGCACATTCTCTCAGCCACAATTTTGCAAGCTATGTAAGGGCGAGAGACAGGCAGGCGGGGTAATTGTTCCCTCCCGAGGAACATTTTATCGCCGCCACGCTTTGCCAGCTACTGAAAGGGGATAGCAACATGGATTTCCATGCCGAGGTCGCGGCCGAGCTTCCGTTGCTGCGCCGCTATGCACGCACGCTCACGGGAACGCAGACCGTCGGCGATGCCGCGGTACGAAAGACGCTCGAAACGATCATCGAGAACCCAGGCGAAGTTGATGCCGACGTGCGCCCGCGCCTCGAACTTTATCGTATCTTTCACAAGGTCTGGGCCAGCTCCTCGCTGCGACCGATGGATAGGCCCGGCGCGGTCATCGGCGCCCTCCCGCGGCTGGCGCGCAAGGCGCTGCTGTTGACCACAATCGAAGGCTTCAGCGCAGCCGAGACGGCCTACATCCTCGGCACAGCCGAGGCCGAGATCGTCGAGGCAGTGGCCGGCGCGCGGAGTTCGATCAACGCAATGCTGGCTGCCGATGTCATGATTATCGAGGACGAGCCAATCATTGCGCTTCATCTCAAGAAGTTGGTGGGGGGCATGGGCCATTTCGTGCGCGGGATCGTGCGAACCCATGCCGAAGCGGTACGCATGGCGAAAGAAGTCCGGCCCGAAATGGTGCTGGCAGACATCAGCCTTGCCGATGGATCGAGCGGCGTCGACGCCGTCAAGGACATCCTGGAACTGATGGACGTGCCGGTGGTATTCATAACCGCCTTCCCCGAACGCTTGCTTACCGGCCAGCGACCCGAGCCGACCTATCTTATCAGCAAACCGTTCGAACCAGAGGTGGTCGCGGCGACCATCTGGCAGGCGCTTATCGTGCACCGCGAATCCGCCGCTCTGGCGCACAATGCCTGACTTCCGTCTCGGCGGCGCCCGCAACACGTCCGCGGGGGTGGACCCCCGGCAAGGGGGCGTGATCTGTGCCGGGGGTCCGATGCCACTTTCCCTTATCGGGGCCGGGGAAAGCGGACACGGGCGTGTCAACTGCGCGCGCGGCTGACTGCCTGCATCGCGTGCTTGATGTCGCGCATCTGGTCGTGTCCGGCCAGCACCACGGTGTTGGCCGACGCGATGAGGCTGCGCGTTTGCGGATCGAGCTCTTCGTCCATCAACGCGTTTTCGAACTGCGCCTTGATATGGTCCTCGCCCGCCTCGACATCCGCGACGATCGCTTCCTCGTCAGCACCAGCGACCTTGGCGTGAAGGTCCACGAACAGGCGATGCGCGCCAGCGACAAAGCTGCCGTCATCTTCGGGAGTGCCGCCGAGCATGCGAACATAATCCTGCATGCGCTCGACCAATTCATTGCGTTCGTCGGCACGTGCGTAGAACAGCCGTTGAAATTCATGGTTGTCGGCCAGATCAGCTGCCTTGCGATAGCCATCGGAGCTATCAATAGTCACCTGAATCAGGTCGTTGACCACCGAAATGTCATGATCCTTGTTCATTTGTCTGCCTTTCGGTCACGGGAACGGTGTCTAAACCGGTCGGCGCGGCGAATGTTTCGTCAGGCGCGAAGTTTATCGAGAATGCCCGCAACCGGGAAAAACCCGAAGCACACCGATGAATCGGCCACCGCGTAGGGCATGAACAGATCCTCGCCGATCCGTATCGCGCCGCAGGTGTAGACCACGTTGGGGACATAGCCTTCGCGGTCCTCGTCGACGGCCGAGAGGATCGGGGTTTCGGTGCGGCCGAGCACGCGCGCCGGGTCGTCCCGGTCGAGCAGCACCGCCCCGATCGCATATTTGCGCATCGCGCCGACGCCGTGGGTCAGCAGCAGCCAGCCCTCGTCGAGCAGCACCGGTGGCCCACAATTGCCGATCTGTATGAATTCCCACGGATAGCGCGGCGTCAGCAGCAACCGGCCGTCGTCCCAGGTATCGAGCCGGTCGGATTGAAGCAGGAACAGGTTCTTGCCGTCCTGGCGACCGATCATGGCGTAACGTCCACCGATCTTGCGCGGAAACAGCGCCATGCCCTTGTTGCGCGCGGCGGGGCCTGCCATCGGGGTCAGTGTGAAGCGATCGAAATCGGAGGTGCGCAGCAATTCCGACTGGATCCCGGTGCCGCTATAGGCGGTGTAGGTGCCGATATATTCATGCGAGCCGTCGTCGTGGGTGAAGTCGACCAGCCGCAAGTCCTCCAGCCCGTTGCGCTGCGCTTCGGTGATCGGAAACAGCACAGTGCCAGAAATAGGGCTGTCGGGATGGCGGCGGACGCTGGCCGGGCCCGGCGCAGGCAGGGCGCCGCCATCCTCGCGCAGCGCGGCGGTTGCAAAAGACGGCTGCGGCTGAAGCGTGAGTTTGCGGTCCCTGCCGACAATCGCCTCGCGGAAGGCGATCGAGGAAATGTGCCCTTCGCCCACGGTGCGCACCGCAATGATCAGCCGAACGCTGCCGTCCATCAGTCCGGACTGATCGGGATGAGGCACCACCGTCGGGTTCATCACTGCTGCGGCGGCGTAAGAATATTCGTGGCAGAAATAGGCGCCGATCAGCTTGCGCATCTCGGGTCGCACCGGGGTGTTGCCGAGACCGAGCTTGGGCCGGATTTCCTTGTAGCGACGCTCGAACACGTCCTCGATTTGCCAGTGCCTCCCGGCGAAATCGCCGAGCACGACGCCCAGTTCGCCGCGCACCGCCCGGCTGTCGAGGCCGAGAATGTCGCGGGCAAGCTGCTGCACCCGGTCGAGATCAGGGCCCGACGCCTGCCATGCGAGGTGGAACGGGCGCACCACCACCAGCCCGGGATCGGCATTGAGGCGCAGCGGATGGGTGAAGGGCGTCAAGTCGCAGCTGCGTCAACCGGCGCGCCGCGCCTGATCGACGGGCGCGTGCTGGCCCATGCGGGCGAGACCACGCTCGGCAAGCAGGAGGGAAAGCACCGATTCCGCACCGCAATTGCGGTTGATCCCGTGCGGCGTCACCCCGTCACGGCATGCGCCGCTGGTCGCGTCGGCGACCGCCACGCCGCGATCATTGGCACCGAAGAACCACGCAAAGGCGGCCTCTGCGGCGATGCGCCAACGTCGATTTGGTCGCCATGCGGCGCATGCCGCGGCCAGATCGACGGTCGCCCAGGCTTCGACCGCTTGCTGATCGAAAGGATCGCACAACGCTGTGCCGAAAGCCGCGGTTCCATGCGGTCGAAACCGCCCATCAGGCGCGGTCTGGCGCGCGATAAGCCACTTCGCGCTCGCCTCCGCACTTTCGGTCATCGCGGCATTGCCCAGCCGTATCGCACCCTTCAGCAGCGCCTCGGGCAGCCGCGCGTTGTCATAAGCGAGCCCCTCTTCGAACCATTGCCAGTCGGGCCGCGCGCAGTTGGCCAGCAGCAAGTGAAGCCTGGCCGCGCCCGCGGCGATGATCGCCTGCGCCCGTGCATCGTCGGGATGCGCCGCGAGGAGCGCGTCCGCGCCGAGCATGGCGAAGGCCGCCGCACGCGGCGAATCCAATTGCGCGCCCAGCTCTCCGGTGCGGTGCCACAGCTGTATGGCCCAGTCCCGCAGATCAGGATCGCGCGCCTCGGTGGCGACGACGCCAAGCGCCCACAAGGCCCGGCCGCAGCTGTCCTGCGACCCCGCCTCCTCGCGCCATTGACGATCATATCCCATGAAGTTGCGGAACCGCCCTTCTGAAGGGTTCCAGGCGTGCTCTACGAAGGCGGCGAATACCGGGGCGCGCGCAGCCAGCGGTGCGGCTGCGGATGCCGCCAGCATCAGCGCCCGGGCATTGTCGTCGGTGCAATAGCCGTGATTCCGGTCCGGGACGATCAGCGCCGCGTGTTGCAGGATGCCAGTATCGTCGCACAGCCTTTCCAGCCCGGCGAGACCAATGCGCGGCACCCCTGTTGGCATCTGCGCGGCGGGAAAAGATCGGTCGGTGCGCAGCGCGTCGACAACCTTTAGAGTGCTCGGGCCGAAGGCCGACCACGTCAACGCCCGGCCATGGACATAGCAGCGCGTCTGGATCGCTTCGAGCAGATCGGGGCGCGACAGCAATTCGGTGACTGCCGCGCCAATCGCCTCAGTATCGCCGAACGGCACAAGTATGCCGAGGCCATCGGCAAGCAATTCCGCCGCATGGCGATAGGGTGTCGAGATTACCGCCTTGCCGAGCGCGACCGCATAGGTAAGCGTGCCCGATGTCGATTGCGCCGCGTCGCAATAGGGGGTGAGATAGATGTCCGCCGCCTCGATCAGGTCCAGCAGTTCACCTGTACCGAGGTAGCGATCGATCCAGACGACATGGTCGTGAACGCCCAGCTGCACCGCCAGCGCCTTGAGACGGTCGCGATAGGCTTCGCCCTCGCGCTCGATCAGCTTGGGATGAGTAACCCCGGCAATACAATAGACGGCATCAGGATGGGCCGCGACGATCTGCGGCAACGCGGCGATTGCCTGCTCCAGCCCCTTGTTCGGCGAAAGCAGCCCGAAGGTCAGCAATACATCGCGCCGCTCAAGGCCGAATCGCGCCTTCATCGCGGCACCCCTTCCGCGCGGGCGATCGGGCGCGCCATGGGGGATAAGCGCGATCCGGCTTGCATCGACACCGTAAACGCGCATCAGCACCTCTGCGCCATGCCGCGACATCACCACCATCTTGCTGGCGCGCCCGGCAAGCCACTCCATCACCCTCCGTTGCGCCAGCGAGGGTGCCTCGAGGATGGTATGGAGCGTCACCACAATCGGCGCTGCGATCGGACGGAGAAGATCGATCAACCATGCCCCGGCGTCCCCTCCGAATATGCCGAATTCGTGCTGGACCCAGACGATTTCGGCCCCACTGCGCGCGATTGCCTGTCCCGCCTCGCGATAAAGGGAACGATTGCCGGTGCTGACCGTGACTACCTCGCCGCCTGGCGATCCGGCCGATGTTCTGGACACGGCATGGGGCGCCTCAGAGCTTTCAACCATCGCATAGACGTCGATCCGCGCAGCCGGGTCCGCGCTCGCCACCGCGGCCACCATGTCGTGTGTGAACGTGGCAAGGCCGCACTGCGAGGGCGGATAATTGCCGACCACCGCGAGATGTCTGGCGCGTCCATCTCGCCGCAGGGGCGCTTGCAGCCGCGCACTCGCAAAAGGCCTTACGATCGGACCGGGGAGTGCGGGATCGAGCCTCACTGTCTGCCCGCCCTCGCCTCTTCGAGCGTGGCCAGAAGGGTGGTCACGCGGGCGGCCTCGTCGGCCATTCGAGCCCCGCGTTCGGCCCGCAGCGGGTCGGATGCGCTCATGCCTTCGTCTTCGGCAAGCAGCCGGTTGTCGAGATCGATCTTCCATTCGCGCAGAAGTTCGCATTTCTCGCTGTCGCTGAGGTCAGCCGACGCCATCAGCAGTTCGGGCGAGGCAAACCGGGCGCGTGGATCGGGCGCGGGCTTGTCGGCGGGCGGTGCGGGGGTCGGGGTCATGCCGCAGCAAAGCCGCGCATGCAGGCAAATGTTCCATCAAGGTGGACCGGCACCCAAGCTCCGGAAGCGCGGGAACATTGTCGCACCGCCCGGACTTGAGCTTGGCCCGAACCCGAGCGAGGAACCGCCGCATGCCCCCCTTTCCCGACCCTCTCGGCCCTTGGCGTGCCGCAGCCGCGACTCACCATGCGCGCTTGGGCGCCTACGCTTCCGGGGCTCCATCTACTCCGACCCCGACCCCGGCGCCCGGGGAGGTGCCCGAACCCGATGCGCCCGACGAGCAGCCCGCGCCTGGTCCGATCGAAACCCCCTCGCCGATACCCGAACTTCCGCCCATCGAGGAACCCCAGCCGGTGCCGGTAAACCCTGTGGCAGAGGCGAAACTGACAAAGATCAAGCCGGAACAATCGGTGCGCAACCAGCTTTCGACTGAGCCTGCCGTTGCAGCCTAAGACCTTCGTAAGTCTCCGAATTAGGTTTTATTCGCAGTTTGAAACGACGCGATTGCTGCGGCGGCCGCGGGCACGCCCGCGCGCCGTATCCAAAAAAGGACCGATCATGGCCAAAGCGTTCAACAAATCCGGCGGAAGCGGCGGCGAGCCGGGCGTGCGGCAACTGGCCTGAGAAGAAAGGCCCGCCTGCCATGAGCCTGCTCGATGCAATCGCGATCGGCCTTGTCGGCCTGCTGGTCGTCAATCTTGCGGCAGCGGCCTTGGTCATCGCTTTCAGCCGCCCGTTCAACCGCGCTGCCGCCCCTCACTCAAGCCCCGCCGCCGAACTCGCATCGCACGACGGCTGGCCGTTCGTGTCGATCCATCTGGCCGCGCATGACGAGCCGCCCGCGCTTGTGATCGCCACTCTCGCAGCCCTCGCCCGGCTCGATTATCCCGCCTTCGAAGTGATCGTGATCGACAACAATACGCCCGATCCGCACACGTGGCAGCCGGTCGAACGCGCGGCGCGCGCGCTGGGCCCGGCAGTGCGTTTCGTTCACCGGGAAGGCGTGGTGGGGGCCAAGGCCGGGGCGCTCAACATCGCCCTCGAAATGACCGACCCGCGTGCCGAGTTCATCGCGGTGGTCGATGCCGATTATATGGTAAGACCCGACTTCCTGCGCCGCGCGATGGGTGCGTTCGGACCGGAAACCGCCTTCGTCCAGTTCCCGCAGGCCTACCGCCACGCTGACGGGGCCGGAGCGGTGATTGCCGAGCTCTCGGACTACTTTCAGACCTTCCCGCGCGCCGCCAACCGCACCCATGCGACCTTGCTCACCGGCACACTCAGTGTGATCCGCGCGGACGCGCTGCGCGGCGTCAAGGGCTGGCCGACCGGTTCGATAACCGAGGATGCCGAACTTGGCGTGCGCCTGTGGGGCACGGGTGCGACGGGGTTGTTCGTGGCGGAGGATATCGGGCGCGGCCTTCTCCCCCTAGACCTTGCCGGTCTGCGCCTGCAGCGCCAGCGCTGGGTACGCGGCAATATCCAGACCCTGATCGGGGCATCGCGCATGCTCAGGCGCGGTGGGAAAGGCACGCTGGAGGTGATCGCGCAGTTGACGGCGTGGACAGGATTTTGCGCGCTGCCGCTCGCCGGACTCGTGCTGAGCGCGCTCGTTCGGCTCGCCGATGCAGCGCCGACGGCGGCATGGCGGATGGTCGAGGGTGTGGCGGTCGCAACTCTGCTGGCCGTGCTGGTTACCCATTTGGTGCGTGCCCTCGTGCGGCAGCGGCCCGCCTCGATCGCGGTCACCCTGGCACTGTTCTGGACCAGCAGCTTTGGATGGCTGGCCGCACTTAGCGGGCGCCGGTTGCGGTTTCGACGAACACCCAAGCGGGCCGGAGAAGCGCGGGCCGGAACGTGGTTGTCGGCGGATACGCTTGGCTCGCTCGCCGCGCTCGCCGCGGCAGGGGTGTTCGCGTACCACGGTGCGGGATTGACCGCGGCAACCCTAGCGATTGCGGCGAGCGGGCTGGCCACCGCCCCGCTCGTGGATCGCTGGCTGCGCCGCGCTGCGCGGGCCGCCGCCGACACCGACACCGACACCAGGGCCGACGCGCCATGCGTTGCCTGATCGTCATCCCCACCTTCCAGCGCGCGCACCAGATCGGCCGGGCGATCGCGGCGGCCCTGGTGTC